>Ga0326513_10001385_pt1 | contig 19205 bp, 14 predicted proteins | sample 2_2465_0518_D_FD_203654 | JGI IMG/M metagenome (GOLD analysis project Ga0326513, IMG submission 203654) | Bovine rumen microbial communities from UC Davis, California, United States - 2_2465_0518 | ecosystem: Host-associated > Mammals > Digestive system > Stomach > Rumen | place: USA... | reverse complement strand
GAAAAGTTAGAATTGAAATCCATTCATTAATTAATATTCATAATCAAAAGTCAGTAAAACAAGCGAAATATTAAATCGTATTTTATTTTTACCCTAAAATGGGTCATATCTATTTACAACACAGAAAAAATAAAGTTTTTTTCAAAGTTTTATCTTGACTATTTGAAATTTTATGATATAATACAATTGTTGTGAAGATATGCGGATGTAGCTCATCTGGTAGAGCGCCACCTTGCCAAGGTGGAGGTAGCGGGTTCGAGCCCCGTCATCCGCTCCAGTAAATAGTGGTTTTTGACCACTATTTTTTTATTTACACAATTTAGGAGGAAATGGTTATGACATATACATATACACCACATGGTGTTTGTTCAAGACAAATTAACTTTGAACTTGATGATGATTGTAAGGTAAGAAATGTAAAGTTTGTTGGTGGTTGTGCCGGTAATACTCAGGGTGTGGCAGCTTTGATTGAAGGTATGGATGCTGAAGAAGCTATCAAAAGACTAAAGGGTATTGACTGTAGAGGCAGAGGCACAAGCTGTCCGGATCAACTTGCAACTGCTATTGAAGAAGCAGTTGAAGAATTTTAATTTTAATTCTTTAGTTTTCAATATAACTTTTACAGAATAGAGTTCAAATAATAAAAGACAAAAATTTATGCCGACTAGTAATTAGTCGGCATTTTTATATTTAGATTAAATTTATTTATCTTCAGCAAGTTGTTTCTTGAAAATTGTTCTAAAAATCTTTCTTACTATCGGACCTGCATAACATAACTGCCAGAACATAGCCATAGGGAAATTCATAACTGTAATCTGTAACCAAGTTGAAACAATCTTATCTGCACCACTGTAATTAAACAGAACTGATGCAACGAAACTCATTACAGGACACATAAAGCAAACTGTAAGTGCTGAAATCATTAGAGTAATAAAGATTGGTTGAGTCTTTGTAGGGTCAATAGTCTTGAATGTTAAATGCTTTACAACTCTGCCTACTACTAAAAATTCCAGTACAAAAGCTATGGCACACATAATTGGCATTTCTGAAAAAGCCATTAAGAATACTTTGTTGCTTAGTCCACCCATACTGATTGCAATGTTATAACAAATCATTGCATACACCATTAGAATAACCATCATAATAGTAAAAATAACATCTTGAAATTTTGTTTTTGGCATAAATTTTTCCTCACTTTTCTAAAAAATAATAATAAAAAAACAACACATTAAAAATTTTGTGTTGTTCGTTATCATCACCAGAAAAGTAATGTGCGTTTCCAATTTATACCCTATAATTAATTTGTCTTGGTTATTCTATCATAAAAGATAGTATAAATCAACAATAGCGTGTAGAAAAATCTACACGCTATTTCATTAGATTTTTATTGAAAATTACTTACTTAGGAAGTAATTCATCATTGTGAAACCTTTTTCAATGTATTCATCGGTTTTCTTAGCATTTGCTTCTGTAAATACATCAACACCACTGTTCTTTTCATCCTTGCTATTATAGATTAGGAATGGAACAGGATTTGATGAATGAGTTTTAATGTTAAGTGGAGTTGGATGGTCAGGGCATACCAAAACTGCAAAATCATCATAACCCTTTAGAAATTCAACTACAGGTGTTAAAATCTTTTCATCAATTAATTCAATAGCCTTTACCTTGTTGTTGTATTCACCTCTATGGCCACATTCATCAGGTGCTTCAACATGAATATAAACAAAGTCCTGACCTTTCTTAAATTCTTCAATAGCTGCCTTTGCTTTACCTTCAAAGTTAGTATCAATGTAGCCTGTTGTACCATCAACATCAATACTATCCATATCGGCACAAATAGCAATACCCTTTAGTAGGTCAACTGCTGAAATCATTGAACCTTTCTTCTTGAACTTATTATAGAAACTGTCAAGAACAGGCTTTGTACCTTCACCCCATAGCCAAATTGAGTTTGCAGGACGCTTACCCTCAGCAACTCTCTTTTGGTTTAATGGGTGGTCTTTCAATAGGCCATAAGACTTTTTCATTAGTTCATATAGTGGTTCTACCTTGCTACCTGTTGGAATATAATCCTTGATAACTCTTTCAGAAATATCATGAGGTGGTGTGAAAGAAACATTGTCTTTGTCACCATTAGCCCATACTAAGCAATGTCTATACTGAACACCGGCATAGAACTTAAAAATGTCATTGCCTAACTTTTCATCAATATAATCAATAAGAACCTTTGCTTCTTCTGTACTAATATCGCCACCACAATAGTCAACCATTGTTTTGTCTTCGTAATTTTCTTCATCAGACAAAGTTACAAGGTTACATCTTAAAGTAACATCAGTTTCCTTTAAATCAATACCGATTGAAGCAGCTTCAAGTGGACTTCTGCCTGTATAATAAACTGCAGGTTCATAACCAAGTACAGAAAGGTTAGCAACATCAGAACCAGGTTTTAGTCCTTCTGCTACTGTCTTAACCATACCTACTTCACCCTTTGATGCAAGAAAATCCATCATAGGTTTATTGGCAACTTCCATAGGAGTTTTGTTGCCTAACTTTTCAAATGGCTCATCAGCCATACCGTCACATAACATTACTAAATATTTCATTATTGGTTCTCCTTGTGTCCAATCATCTTTAAGTAAGCGTTAATGAAACCGTCAAGGTCGCCGTCCATAACTGCATTTACATTACCTGTTTCATAATTTGTTCTATGGTCTTTAACAAGTGTATATGGCATAAATACATATGAACGAATCTGGCTACCCCAAGTAATTTCCTTTTGAACGCCCTTAATATCTTCGATTTTGTCTAAATGTTCTCTTTCTTTAATCTCCATCAACTTAGACATAAGCATTTTCATAGCCACATCTCTGTTCTGGTATTGGCTACGCTCAACCTGAGATGCAACAACAATACCTGTTGGAATATGTGTTAGTCTAACAGCTGATGAAGTTTTGTTAACTTTCTGTCCACCTGCACCTGATGCACGGTAAACATCCATCTTAATATCTTCGTCACGAATGTCGATTTTAATATCATCATTAATTTCAGGCATAACTTCAAGTGAACTGAAACTTGTATGTCTTCTACCTGCTGAGTCAAAAGGTGATACTCTAACAAGTCTATGAACACCGGCTTCACTCTTTAGGTAACCGTAAGCATTTTCGCCTTCAACTAAAAGTACAGCAGACTTTAGTCCTGCTTCGTCACCCTCTAGGTAGTCAACTTCCTTAACATTAAAACCATGGTCAGCTGCCCAACGAGTGTACATTCTGTAAAGCATTTCAGCCCAGTCCTGAGCTTCTGTACCACCACTACCGGCATGGAAAGTAAGAATAGCATTGTTCTTGTCATATTCACCTGTTAGCAAAGTTTGTAGTCTTTGCTTTTCCAGAATTTCTTCTACCTTAGCAACTTCACTTTCTGCTTCTTCAAGTAGTGACAAGTCCTCTTCCTCATCTCCAAGTTCAATTAGAGTTAAGGTATCTTCATACTTATCTACAAGTGAATTAAAGTTATCTACCTTTGCATTAAGGTCAGAAGTTCTCTTAAGAATCTTCTGGCTCTTTTCAATATCATCATAAAAACCAGGTTCAGCAGCACGATTCTCTAACTGTTGAATTTCACTTTTAATAGCCGAAAGTCCAAGTGCATCCGACAAGTCATCAATCTCAGGCTTTAAACCCTCTAGTTTTAATTTTAATTCTTCAAACTGTACCATAATACATACCTCATTTACATTATCACAATTCATTATATCCCATAATTTCAAAAATGTAAATAATCATATTAAACATAATACAAATATTAGAAAAAATGTATTGATATATGATAATATATTTGATATAATATATTAAAATTAGTAGCATAATAAGTGTATTATGTGCTAATTATACACTAATAAAAGAGAATAAAGGAAGTAAAAATGGACTATATAGGTTTTAAATGTCCTGTTTGTGACAAAAACTTTCATGCTGATGATGATGTAGTTGTTTGTCCTGTGTGTGGTACTCCCCATCACAGAAAATGTTACGAAGAACTTGGTCATTGTTACAATGAAGATAAGCATAGTGAGGGCTATGACTTTGAGAAAGAAGAAAATGAAAGTGATGTTCCAGAAGGATCTGTAAAGTGCAAGAATTGTGGTGAAATTAATTCTGAGGGTACTTTTTACTGTTCAAAATGTGGCACACCTTTGATTGACATTCCAAACAATAATTTTGGTCAAAATCAAAACCAAAATAATAATCAAGGAAGTCCTTTTAACAACCAAGGTAATCCTTACGGTAATAATGACAATCAACAAGGTAATCCATTCGGAAATAATCAAAATGGTAATCCTTTTGGTAATAACCCTAACGGTATGCCTTTTGGTGGTTTTAATGCAGTACAGTTTGACCCTATGGGTGGTGTTGCTCCTGAAACTGAATTTGAAGATGGTGCAAAAGCCGGTGAAGTTGCTAAGCTAGTTAAGCAAAATACACCATACTATATGCAAGTATTTAACAAAATTAAGACTTTCAACAAGTCTAAATTTAATTTTGCCGGTTTGCTTTTTGGTGGTGGTTATCTACTATATAGAAAGCAATACAAACTAGGTGGATTTATCACAGCAATAATGATTGCTTGTTACACATTTTTCACTTACGGTAACTACACAGTTATCAGTCAAGTATTAAATGATGTTGTAAACACACATACAAATATGAATCCATCTGACATATATCCAATGTTTATGAGTGCAGTTGAAAAGCTGGATACCGGTGATTACTTAATAGTAATCTTCTCGTTTATATGTCTGCTTATATATTATGCATTGCATTTGGTGTGTGGATTTATAGCAAACAGATGTTACTACAAACATTGTTGCAAACAAGTAAAGAAAATTAAGTCACAGAGTTCTTCAGAAACTGCTGCTGACAATGAATTGCAAACAAAGGGTGGAGTTAATACTGCTTTAGCATTTAGCTTAATTGTTGTAATGCTAATACTTAACTATGCTCCAGTCTTTTTATTAAGATAAAAATAAGTAAAATTAAGGATTGAGGTAAATATGAAAATTACAAAGGCTGTTATTCCTGCTGCCGGTTTAGGTACAAGAGTACTACCTGCAACAAAGGCTATGCCAAAAGAAATGTTTCCTATCGTTGACAAACCTGCTATTCAGTACATTGTTGAAGAAGCTGTTAAGGCCGGTATTACTGACATTTTGATTATCACTAACAGAGGCAAAGGTGTTATTGAAGATCATTTTGACCGTGCACCTGAACTTGAAGCTGCTCTTGATAAACCTGAAAAGCAAGAAATTCTTGAAACAGTTAAGAATATTTCTAAACTTGCTAACATTACATTTATCAGACAGGTTGAAACTAAGGGTCTTGGTCACGCTATTCTAAGAGCTAAGAACTTTGTTGGCAATGAACCATTTGCAGTTATGTATGGTGATGATGTTATCATTGGTGAAAATCCTGCAATTGGTGAACTAATTGAGTCTTACGGTGAATATGGTAGGGGTGTTGTTGGTGTTAAGCTAGTACCTGAAACAGAAATTCACAAATACGGTTCACTTGCAGTTGAAAACATTCACGACAATGTTTATAAGTGTACTGATATGGTTGAAAAGCCACAAACTCCTGAAGAAGTGCTTTCTTGCTACTCTATTCTTGGTAGATGTGTTCTTCCACCTGAAATTTTTGAAATTCTTGAAAACACTAAGCCTGGTAAAGGTGGCGAAATTCAGCTAACTGATGCAATGAAAGAAATTGCTACTACTGTTGGTATGACTGCTGTTGAATATACTGGCACAAGATACGATATGGGTAACAAGCTAGGTATTCTTCAAGCATCAATTGAAGTTGGTATTAATCACCCTGAAGTTGGTGAAGACTTTAAGAAATATCTTAAGGAATTTGCAAAAACTCTTTAAGATTACATATTAGATAAAAAATTAGTGTGCAGAAAATTCTGCACACTTTTTTGTTACCTTGTTTTATTTAAACGGAACATTAATTTTCTATTAAAGAAATTTCAATACCTACTACACCGTACTGACTTTGCTTTTCTTTAGGATAATATTTTTCCATATCATTAGGGTTAGCCTTATTAATATTACTTTTATTGTAACCACATTTGTCAAGTGGTAGGTTATTATATAGTTCCTTAAAAGAACTAAACTTATGTAAACCAACTACCTTAACTGATAAAGTTTCCTTATTATCGAGGTTAGTAAAAGTTATAATATCCCCTACTTTTACCTTTTGTCTTTTAGAGTCAAGAAGTCTAAGTTCATAAATTTTCTCTTTATTTTTGATGGAATTAAATGGTTCACTACATAAATTCATATAATGTGTCATAGCAAATCTACCTTTATCGGATTATGTTTTTCATAATAATAATATGAAGTAAAGCCAAGTTCTTTTAGGATTTCAAAGGCTTTATTAAAATCTTGTAAAAGTGCCTCTACTGTATGGGCATCACTACCTAGTGTAATTAAATAACCACCTAATTCTTTATATCTTTTAAGAATATTTTTGTCAGGCATTGGTCTTGAAAGTGGTTTACTGATAGTAGAAGTATTGATTTCAAGTGCTTTATTGTTCTTGATTAAGGTTGAGAGAATTTCATCAATCACATTATTATACTTTGAATAATCTAGCTTAATATCAGTTCTTTCTGCAATATATCTTGCCGGATAATCAAAATGAGCTAAACTATCAAAGCCATTCCACTTTACTACTTCAAGTTGTTCATTAAAGTATTCTGTAAGTAAAGTGTCAATATTATTCTCATCGTATTCCAGAAAATAAAAGTCCTCTCTGCCCCTTACTTCATGAGTTGATGCTAAGATAAAATCATAGTCACCTAAACCTAAAGCAACTTTGGTTTTTTCAGGTGAATGAGTAGGTTCACCTAGTTCAACACCTGTAAGAATTTTGATTTTGTCACTATAAACTTCTTTTAATCTTTTTGACTCAGCTACTGACTTTGGAATTTCTTCTTCAAGAACCGACTCAAATTTCTTTTCGTCATAAATACCTATTGCATCACAATGGTCAGTAAAAGTAATTACATTAATATTTTTCTTAATTGCACCTTTCACCATATCTTCCATTGGTACTTCTGCATCAAAAGAAAATGATGAATGAGTGTGGCTATCACATATAATCATAAATATCACCTATAAGAAGTTTATCACATTTTGCACTTTAATGCAATAAAGTGACTTTACAATTATACGATTAAGTAGTATAATTAAAGAAATTAATTTTTGGAGGTACATTATGAAAGCTGTTATCACTGTTGTAGGTAAAGACACTGTAGGAATTCTTGCTAAAGTATCTACAGTATGTTCTGAATATGACGCAAATATCGTTGAAGTATCACAGAGCGTTCTTCAGGATATGTTTGCTATGATTATGCTTGTAGAACTAGGAAAGAAGAATTTTGGTGAACTTTCATCTACTCTTGAAAAACTTGGTGATGAAAACAACCTTAAGATTCACTCAATGCATGAAGATATTTTCAATTCAATGCACAAAATTTAAGGGGTATAAGTAATGCTAGAAACAAAAGATATTCTTGAAACAATAAATATGATTGACAATGAGGACCTTGATGTTAGAACTATAACAATGGGTATTTCTCTACTTGATTGTATGGATAATGATATAGACAAGGCTTGTCAGAAGGTTTATGACAAGGTTTGTTACAGTGCAAAAGACTTAGTAAAAACAGGTATGGATATTGAAAGTGAATACGGTATTCCTATCATTAACAAGAGAGTTTCTGTAACTCCTATCGGTATGGTTGCTGCTCCATGTAAGAACCAGGATATTACTAAGTTTGCTAAAACACTTGATAAGGCTGCTGATACACTTGGTATTAACTTTATCGGTGGTTACTCAGCACTTGTACAAAAAGGTTTTGCATCAGGTGATATGGAACTGATTAAGTCTATTCCTGAAGCACTTGCAACTACTGAAAAAGTATGTTCATCTGTAAATATTGGCTCAACTAAAGCCGGTATCAATATGGATGCAGTTAAGATTATGGGTCAGATTGTTAAGGACTCAGCTGAACTAACTAAGGATAAAGATTGTATTGGTGCTGCAAAGTTAGTTGTATTTTGTAATGCTCCGGAAGATAACCCATTTATGGCAGGTGCATTCCACGGTGTTGGTGAAGCTGATAAGGTTATCAATGTTGGTGTATCAGGTCCGGGTGTTGTAAGAGCTGCTCTTACAAAATGTGAAAATCACAACATTGCTCAGATTGCTGATGTTATCAAAAAGACTGCATTTAAGATTACAAGAATGGGTCAGTTAGTTGCTCAACAGGCTAGTAAAAGACTTGATGTACCATTCGGTATTGTTGACCTTTCTCTTGCTCCTACTCCTGCAGTTGGTGACTCAGTTGCTTATATTCTGGAAGAAATGGGTCTTGAAGGTTGTGGTGCTCATGGTACTACTGCTGCTCTTGCTATGCTAAATGATGCAGTTAAAAAAGGTGGCGTTATGGCATCTTCAAGAGTTGGTGGTCTTTCAGGTGCATTCATTCCTGTATCAGAAGATGCCGGTATGATTGCTGCTGCTGAAAATGGTTACCTTGACATTACTAAACTAGAAAGTATGACAGCTGTTTGTTCTGTTGGTCTTGATATGATTGTTGTTCCGGGTGATACACCTGCTGATGTTATCAGTGCAGTTATTGCTGATGAAGCAGCTATTGGTATGGTTAATACTAAGACAACTGCAGTAAGACTTATTCCTGCTATTGGCAAAAAAGCCGGTGATACTCTTAACTTTGGTGGTCTACTTGGTTACGGTCCTGTTATGGAACTTAGAAAAGGTTCTCCTTCTAAGTTTATTAACAGAGGTGGTCAGATTCCTGCTCCACTACAGGCACTTAAGAACTAATTAAGAATACATTTTTATATAACAAAACTCCTCACAGTTGTGAGGAGTTTATTTTTTTTGCATTTATTTATTAAATTTACTTTTCACTAAAGATACAATAATATCTGCAATTTCATCAACAGAATATTTACTGCTATTAAGCGTTAAATCATAAGTAGAAGTTGCTCCCCATTCTCTATTTGAGAAATGTTTGCAATGATTTTTTCTTTCAGTTTCTACTCTTTTAATTTTTGCTTTGGCATCATTTTCTGACAAATTATCCCTTTTCATAACTCTGGCAATTTTATTTTCAATGTTACTGTCAATAAATATATGTAAAGCATTTTTATAATCTTTAAAAATAAAGTTACCTAATCTGCCTAAGATAACACAATCACCCTTAGATGCAAGGTCTATCATAACATTCTTTTCAACATTAAACAGTTTATCACACTTTGTACTTTCAGCACCCTCATAATAAAACTGTGAATAGAAATTATAAAAAGCACTGTTAGCTATTTTTTGCTCATTATTCTCAACATAATGCTCTGTGTTTCCACTTTGCTCAGTTGTTAATGTAATAATATCTTTGTCATAATATTTAATACCTAGCTTATCAGCCACCAATTTGCCGATTTCTCGACCACCACTACCGTAACCTCTTGCAATTGTGACAACAAGATTATTTGTGTTTTCTTTATGTTCAGTTGTTTCATCAGTTGTAGATTGTGGTATAAGTAGTTTTGTTAAGAATGCAAGGTGCTTACCAAAGAACTTTGCAATTAATCCTACTATCAAGGCTGCTACAATTGTACCTTCTCTTACACCGTTAATTGCGTTAAACAAAACAAATGAAATTATACCGGCTGTCACTGTCATTGATGCATCAAAACAAACCTTAGTAATACCAAAATCAACACCAAAACGAATTGTTAGTGAACGGACAAATGACTCACCCGGAAGCATAAGAACATCAGCAATTACTTCTAAATAAACACCAAAACCAAGGATTACACAACCTATTAACAGGTAAAGAACTTTTACTACATAAATATCGCTATTAACCCAAGTTAAAAGAAACATAGAAATATCTATAAAATAACCAAACAAGATTGATACAGGAATTTGCAATAAATCTATTTTGTTAAATTTCTTACCTAGAATAATAATCTGTAAAAGAATTAAAAATAGGCTGAAATTAATTGTGAATACACCTAATGTTGGTGTAAATTTTAAACTAAGTACATATGGGATACTTGAAATCGGTGATGTACCCAGACTTGCTTTTGTTACAAATGCAACGCCTAAAGAACTTATAAAAAGTCCAAACAAAAATACAATATATCGTCTAACTAAATTTTTCTTCTTCATACTAACACTCCTTTAAATTTTTATTGACTCTGTTTAGAAAATTTACAAATTGCATTTTCTCTTCATCAGTAAAATCTTTCAGAGCATTATTCTCTAGTTTTGCAAAAGACTCTATTACGAACTTTGCCTCTACTTTACCCTTTTCAGTTAAATACACAAACTGAAATCTGCGATTATCCGGATCAACCTTACGAATGATAAGTTCATTCTTTTCCATTCTTGCTAAAATGCTTGTGACAGTTGCTTGTTCAATAAAACAAGACTTTGCAATATCTTTCTGTACTGCACCATCATTTTCGTAAAGGTATTCTAAGATTTTCGGTTGTCCCTTAGACAACTTTCTATCTGCCACATTGTCAAATACCTTTTTCGTGTACATTGTGTTATTCTCCATCATTAACTTATGATAGCTCATTACCTCTCCTTCTTTCCGATAATTATAATAACACTTTGAATTCTAATTGTCAACAATAGAACTACTTTTACACAAAAGAAAAAACAGGTGCATTAGCACCCGTATTTTCTAACAAATTAACAAGTGGAACAAAACAATTCTGCATATATACATTTATCATATGATAAATTAAAGACTAGAAATATATTTAGAATATCTTTTTCCTTACAAGTAGATTATAGCACTATATAGTATTATTTGTCACTATTTGGTACAACATTGTTATATAATTGAAATAATTTTGTTTTATATATTACAATTTGGTATTATTTAGTAAATATATGTCGAAGTATTTGGTAAGTACAAAAATAGCCCCACATAAAGTGGGGCTAGATTTATCTGATAATAATTATATTAACTATTATAGTTCAGGGTTTGTATCATAGAATGATAGGAAGTCACCCTTATCGGAAACCTTATCATCATTAATAATAATCCACTTTTCTGAACCTGAAACACCGTCGTAGTCCTGAGTCTGAGTAGCACCATTATTGTTAATAATTACGCTATAATCAGTACCATTAGCTACCTTAAATGAAGCTGTGTACCAGCCGTTATCACCCTTAGTCATATTCTGACCTGGCCATCCATCATAGATGTTGTATGCTTTAGTACCAACATTGTACCAAGCCCATAGTGTAGGTGTCCATGTAGCTGAACCACTATGTTTTACATGAAGTGTTACATCATAGTTATCATCATCATAGTAGAATAGTAGAAGCTGACTATTAAACTTATGCTGAATTGTTACACTGGAATCTTCACTTGTAGTCTTAGTACCGTCAAGTGTGTATTCATTAGCATACTTATAACCAACTAGCTTTTCAGGAGAATAAGTGTCAGTCTTACCGGCTACAATGTTAAATACCTGATCATCAGCAACAGGCTTATTAGTTGCTTTACTGATATATCTTACACGAATTGTATTTACTAGGCCATAGTCCTTATGAGTAATCTTCTTCTGAATTAGAGTAGCATCAGCAACATTTACAACGCCATCCTGGTTGTAGTCAGCAGTTTTGATTTGTTCATCAGTGAAAGTTGCAGTCTTGCTTAGATACTTCTGAATTAGAGTAGCATCCTTAACAGTAAACTTTTCTTTACCTGTTAGTGTCTTCTGTAGACTTTCAGGTACATATTCAACAAAGTTAAATGTAACTGTCTTATCAGTTGAACCGAATGTACCATTCTGTTCACCTTCAACATTTAGTAGGTCATACTGAAGCTTTAGAGAATCATCAATCTTAGCTTCATACTTTGTACCTACTGTACCGTATAGAACCTGCTTAGAAAGTACCTTACCTGTATCAGCATCTTTATTAACAACTGTTACCTTAGACTTGTTAGACTTAATATTAGCCTTTTCGTATGTTGACTTTTCAACAAGAACCATAGCAGTCTGTGAAGGAACTTCAATTTCGTTACCCTTAATATACTTAATAGGTGTTAGACCTGCTTCATCACTATCAGCAATAACTACCCATTCTGTATTGCTAGAAAGAGTATTATCAAAACCTAGAGAAACTGTAGCACTGTTCTTAGTATCGTTATTCATAACAACAGCTAGTTTGTTCCATTCGCCAGGAGTAGAATTTGAAACTGTATAAGAAACGATATTAGATGAACTTGTTAGAGTTTCACCAAACTTATAGTTATTCTTTAGGTTAATATCATCTGTTGTAAATGGTGAGAAAGCCTTACGAATATCAAGCATACCCTTGTAGTAAGAAACTAGGTCTGCATTCTTAGAAACATCGTTCCAGTCAATCATATTTTCTGTAGCTGGAGAATTATATGAGTTTTCGTCACCGTCTTTTGATCTACCCATTTCTTCACCGGCTAGGAAGAAGTGTAGACCCTGAGAAGTTGCACCGATTGTTTCGGCAAACTTATTGATACGAATTAGGTTATTATTTCTTGCTCTGTAATCAGATGTCTTACCATATACAGAACCCCATAGTTTATCATATAGAGTATTGTTATCGTGGCAAGATACATAGTTAACACACTGTGCAGGAGAATATGCCTTCCAGTTTGCAGAAGCACCGGCAGTATTAGCTCTTACACCGTATCTAACATCTTTTGCAGAACCAACCAGGTTACCTTGGATATAACCCTTAGCACCGATTGAAGAGTAACTACCCTTTACACCATCACGGAATTGGTCATTGAACATACCAACTCTGCTATCTAGATTCTTTGTAGAACCCTGGGAAGCCATTTGTACTGTTTCGCCATCATAGTCTGTTAGGTCATTCTTAGTAGTCATTGCCCAACCTTCACCATATACAGGCATCTTAGTACTAATCTTATCTAGTGTTGAACGAATAGCGTTCATTGTCTTTACATCATGAAGACCCATTAGGTCAAAACGGAAACCATCAATATGGTATTCTGTTGCCCAATAGTTAACTGACTGTACCATAAAGTTATGATACATAGCTCTTTCAGAAGCTGTATCGTTACCACAACCTGAACCGTTTGACCATGTGCCATCAGCGTTCTTTCTGTAGTAATAATCAGGAACTGTACCCTGGAAAGATGTATCTGTGTTGTACATATGGTTATATACTACATCCATAATAACACCGATACCTGCCTTATGTAGAGCCTGAATCATCTGCTTCATTTCGTTAATTCTAACATTACCATCATATGGGTTTGATGAATATGAACCTTCAGGAACATTGTAGTTCATTGGGTCATAACCCCAGTTAAACTGGTCATCAGAACCTGCTTCATCAACTGAACCAAAGTCATACATTGGGTTAATCTGAACATATGAGATACCTAGTTCTTTTAGATAATCAACACAAGTTGGAATTGAACCTAGGTTGTTTAGAGTTGTACCTAGTTCTGTAAATGCAAGATACTTACCACGATTCTTAGCAGAAACACCTGAGCTTTCAGAATAAGAGAAGTCCTTTACATGGATTTCCCAAATTGAAGCATCAGCAATGTCATCTGTTAAAACATGCTTATCCTGATCCCAACCTTCCGGATTTGTACTAGAAAGGTCACAAACCATTGAACGCTTACCATTTACACCGGTTGCTACTGAATATACATCAGGAATTTCCTTAGTAGTAACCTTTGAACTATCTGCAATACTTGCAGCTGTTACTGTGTAAGTGTAGTATGTGTTTACTAAGTCACCATCAATCTTTACTGAGTAAACACCTGTCTTTTCGTCTAGTGTTAGGTCTTTTGAACCTAAGTCCTTAGCACCTTTTTCTTTATCAGAACCGGTTGCATAAAAATTAACTTTTACTGATGTAGCTGTAGGTGCCCAAACCTTGAATGTTGTTGCTTCTTTAGTATAATTAGCACCAAGGTCTGTTCCGTTGTAGCTATACTTACTATCAATTTCGTGAGCTGCTGTTTCATACTTTGTTGGAGTGTTAGCAGTAGCTGCTGATGAAGAAACTGTTGCAAATGGAATAACAGTTGCCAACATCATGATAGAAAGAACTACGGAAATAATTCTTTTCATTTTATTTTTTCCTCCCTTTTTTTATTTAAAAAATAATTCTCAAAAGAATATTATTTCTGAATTTCAATACCCTTAATTCTCTTCTTCTTTCTTGAAGAACGAACTTTTAGGGTAATACCAGCACCGGCCAATAGACCAAGTCCAACCAATGCTATAGTAGTAACAAGAGCTTTCTTGCTATTGTCATTTAACTGATAATTATAGATAACAGTTTGTTCGGCTTTTGTATAAACACCGGAGGCATTCTTTGGAGTAGATGTTAAAGTAAGATTCTCATACTCCTTGGCCTTTGTTTTATACTTTTTATCTTGCTTACCTTCTAGTTTCTTGATGTCCATAATATTGCCATCAGAATCCATATAGATAACATTAACTTGACATTTCTTTGTCTTTTCTTTGGTAAACTTATAAGTAACTACCTTATCGCCTACTGCAAAAAGACCTGCACCGTTTTCAGGCAATGCATCTGTATCAAGTACATAACCCTTAATTGAAGGAATTTCATCAGTAAAGTACTGCTGACCAACTTGGTTCTTTAGAACCTTACTTGGAGCAATAGCCTTATCGGTTGATGAGTCAATAAACTTAATTGTTACTGTGCTATATTCACCTGTATAAGCCTCAACAGTAAATTTACAATGTTTATTTTCTGATGTGAATTTACCTGTTGTACTTTCTTTATCAATAATCTTATATTTTCTTCTTACTGAGTCACTAGGAGTGATACTATAGCTATCACCTACTTGACCCTTTACAATTTCAGTAGAAACCTTTTCACCGGTTTTGTTGTCAACATAATCAACAACTACTGCACCCTCTGTTGAATGACAGTTCTTATCAAAACTGTCTTTATCAACAAGAATCATTGCTGAACTTTGTGGAACTTCTACAGTACCGGAAACTGTACCTAAGTTTCTTAAACCTGCAGTTTCATCATTTGCTATAATTACAAAATCATCTGAATAATTCTTAATCTTGCTTAAATCAACTTTAACAGATTTATCAGGGTTACCGTTTAGAAGAACTGCAACTTTCTTAAAGTTGTCATCTTCTAATCCATCAACTGCAAAAGCAACTAAACCCTTTGTATCATTTTCAAAGAAATCAAGGTTCTTTGCAGTAGTAGTTGTTGGGTCTCTAAATGCATTAAACTTCTTGTGAATCTGTATCATACCTTTATAGTACTCTACAACATCACTATAGTTATTAACACTTTCCCAATCAATCATATTTAGAGTTGCTGATGACTTAAAGCTATTTTCATCACCATCTTTACTACGGCAGAACTCTTCACCTGCTAGGAAGAATGTCATACCTTGAGCTGTAAAAATTGTTGCAGCGTTTAGCTTAGTCATTTCAACTAGATTTGCATGACGCTTTCTAAAGTCCTTTTCATCAGGATATAGAGAACTAACTAACTTATCATATAAAGTATAGTTATCGTGACAACTTGAATAAACAACTGACTGTGTTGGTGCTGATGCCCAACCGTTGACACATTCACCTGAAAGACCGATTTTGATATTACCGGTTTTCTTACCACTTGCTAAGAAGCCTTTATCTGTTGCATCAAAAGTATTACCCTTAATAGCATCACGGACTGTATCATCAAAAGCACCGATTCTGTTATCAAGTTTATCCATATTAGCTTGAGTTGCTAAGACTGTACCATCATCACAAGCAGTCTTTAAATCCCATGCTTCACCGTACATTAAAATTTGTGGATTGATTTCATCAAGAGCATAACGAATTTGATTCATTGTATCACAATCGTGAAGCCCCATTAAATCAAATCTAAAACCGTCAATGTGATATTCACTTGCCCAATAAGTAATAGAATCAATCATAAATTTTCTGAACATTTTATGTTCGGAAGCAGTATCATTACCACAAGCTGAACCGTCAGAAAATGTACCGTCACTATTCATTCTATAATAATAATTTGGAACTGTTCTGTTAAAATAGCTGTCTTCACCTGTATAAGTATGGTTATAAACCACATCCATAATAACACCGATACCGGCATCATGAAGAGCTTTAATCATCTGTTTGCATTCATTGATTCTAACATTACCGTCATAAGGGTTAGAAGAAAATGAACCTTCCGGAACATTATAGTTTACAGGGTCATAACCCCAGTTAAACTGGTCATCCTTACCGGTTTCATCTACTGAACCAAAGTCATACATAGGGTTAATCTGTACATAGTTAACACCTAGTTTCTTTAGATAAGAAATACAAGTAGCATTGTTGCCACTTACACCATCAACAACTGTACCATCTTCTGTAAAAGCTAAGAACTTACCTCTGTTTTCTTTACTTACACCGGAATTTTCAGCATAAGAAAAGTCCTTAACCTGTACTTCCCAAATAACAGCATCTGTCTGATTTTTGACAGTTTTGTGAGTATCTTTATCCCAATCTGTTGGATTAGTTGAAGTTAAATCAACAATCATACCACGCTTACCGTTAGCACCAACTGCCTTGGCATAAATATCTACTACTTCTTCAGCTTTGCCATCATTAGTAACAACATATGTATAGTATATGTTCTTTAGATCACCTGTTAAGGTACAAGACCATACACCATTTGATTTATCAAATGTCATATCCTGTTCTTTAAAGAAACCATCCTTGTTTTCTTTCTCTGAACCATACTTATAAAGTCTAACCTTAACTTCAGAAGCAGTTGGTGACCAAACCTTGAAAGTAGTAGCTTTCTTAGTATAAGTAGCACCTAGGTCATTTCCATTATAAGCTGTTTCATCTAACTTTGCTGCATAAGCAGCATAATCTTTGGTTGTTTCAGCATTAAAATTCACTATATTTAATCCCACCATCATAACTAGTATCAAAACCAAAGAAAGAATTTTTTTAATAGGCATAAAATCCCCCTTAGTTCTGTTTTTACATACACCCATTCTAACAAATATTATTGTAAATAATTTTCTACAAAAGAATTAAACCGTCTTTATAGACGGTTTACGTGTAGAAAAAACAGGTCAAAATATAGTCATTTTGACTATATTTTCATTTAACTTATGAAAGATTTATTAATAAAGTCATTAATCTATGCCATATGTTGCCACACCTGTTAATTCTTCTTCTATCCTTGACAATCTATTATACTTTGCAGTTCTTTCACTTCTGCATGGCGCACCTGTTTTTATCTGTCCTGAGTTACAAGCAACTGCAATATCTGCTATTGTTGTATCTTCACTTTCACCACTTCTATGAGAAATTACAGTTGTATAACCGGCTTTATGGGCAAGTTCGATTGCATCAAATGTTTCTGTTAAAGTACCGATTTGGTTCATTTTCACTAGGATTGAATTACCTGCTCCAACCTTGATACCATTATAAAGTTTATTTACATTTGTAACGAATAAGTCGTCACCTACTAATTGAATGTGGGATAACTTTCCGGTAAGTTCTTCCCACCCTGACCAATCAAATTCTGAAAGTCCATCTTCTATTGAGATAATAGGATATTTCTCTGTAAGATTATCAAGGTATTCAATCATATTCTCTGTAGTCATAGATATTTTTCTCTTAGGCAAGTTGTACATACCCTCAGCATACCATTCTGATGAGGCAATATCTAAAGCTAATTTTGTATTATCTGTATTATATCCTGCTTCTTCAATTGCTTTTAGAATATATTCAAGTGCTTCTTCATCACCTGAAAGGTTTGGTGCAAAACCACCTTCATCACCTACTGCAGTAGAAAGTTTATCTTTCTTCAATAATGTTTTTAGTGTGTGGTAAATTTCTGTACATTGTCTTAGTCCGTCACGGAAACTGTCAGCACCTACCGGCATAATCATAAATTCTTGAATATCCACATTGTTATCTGAATGAGCACCACCATTGAGAATATTCATCATAGGGTAAGGTAATCTATGAGCATTAAAGCCACCTAGATACCTATATAATGGTAAATTAAGTGATGATGCTGAGGCTTTTGCTACTGCAATTGAAACTGCCAAAATAGCATTTGCACCTAAGTTTTTCTTATTCTCTGTACCATCAAGGTCACACATCATTCTATCAATTAATCTTTGTTGATATGGACTTGTGCCTACTAAATGATGATCCAAAGTTTCGTTAATATTTTTTACTGCTTTGTATACTGACTTGCCAAAATACACATCATCATTATCTCGAAGTTCCACTGCTTCAAATGCACCTGTTGATGCACCACTTGGAACAATTGCTGACTGTACTGTACCGTCAGATAATGTTACTGTTGCTTCTACTGTTGGATTGCCTCTAGAGTCTAGGACTTGTCTTCCCTTTATTTCTTCAATTAACATACACATATAAAAAACCTCCTTTATCATTATTGACAAAGGAGGTTAAATTATACTGATTAGTCTAGGTAATCTTTTAGAATTTTACTTCTTGAAGGATGTCTTAACTTTCTAAGAGCCTTTGCTTCAATCTGACGAATTCTCTCACGAGTAACATTAAATTCTTTACCTACTTCTTCAAGTGTACGACTTCTGCCGTCTTCAAGACCGAAACGAAGTCTTAAAACCTTTTCTTCTCTTGGAGTTAGAGTATCAAGAACTTCATTTAGCTGTTCTCGAAGTAATGTATGAGATGCTGCATCTGCAGGTGCAGGAGCATCATCATCAGGAATAAAGTCACCTAGGTGAGAATCTTCTTCTTCACCGATAGGTGTTTCAAGAGATACAGGTTCTTGAGCAACACGCATAATATCTCTAACCTTATCTACAGGCATATCAATTTCTGATGCAATTTCATCAGCAGTTGGTTCGTGACCATTCTGGTGAAGTAACTGAGAAGAAACTTTCTTAACTTTGTTAATAGTTTCAACCATATGAACAGGAATACGGATTGTTCTGCCTTGGTCAGCAATAGCTCTTGTGATAGCCTGTCTAATCCACCATGTAGCATATGTTGAGAACTTAAAGCCCTTTGTATAGTCGAACTTATCAACAGCCTTTAACAGACCTAAGTTACCTTC
>Ga0326513_10001384_pt1 | contig 19207 bp, 19 predicted proteins | sample 2_2465_0518_D_FD_203654 | JGI IMG/M metagenome (GOLD analysis project Ga0326513, IMG submission 203654) | Bovine rumen microbial communities from UC Davis, California, United States - 2_2465_0518 | ecosystem: Host-associated > Mammals > Digestive system > Stomach > Rumen | place: USA... | reverse complement strand
TGGCAGAATTTAAAGGTAGTGATGGATACATTAAGAGAGAAGCTTATGAGAAAGGTGGTTACACCGGAGACTGGGCTGGTGGTTACGGAATGCCCGCAATTCTCCATTCTTCTGAATATGTACTTAATGCAAAAGATACTCCTAATGTACTTAGTGCAGTAAATATTGCAAGAGGTATTATGGAGAAAGTAGGTAGCCTGAACAGTTCAGTATTAGACAACTTAGCAAGAACTGGTACTTTAGGAAACTTTGGCTCTACGGATAATTCAAATTCACAAGTTATTGAAATCAATGCTTCATTCCCTAACGCGAATAGCGCAAGTGAAATTGAACAAGCATTAAAGAATTTAGTAAATTCAGCAAGTCAAAGAGCAACAAAAAGTAAAAGAAGTAGTTAAAATATGATGGGGTAGAGTAATCTACCCCATTTTTTATTGGTCAATGTTCTTTAAACAAACATAAAGATTTTTTGTTATTATTAGGGAAGATTGGGATAAAAAAGGAGTTTATTATGGGCAACATCGAACAAAGTATACTTGATGCTATTGAAATAGTAACTCAAAAAGAATTGTCTGAATTAAATTTAGATAAAACAATTCGAGCTACTATTAAAGAGACAATAGATGCGGATTCGCATAAATATAAAGTAACTTATCAAAATGCGAACTTTACTGCTTATAATATTACCACAGAAGAAATGGAAATTGGTGATATTGTATTCGTATTAGTTCCACAACATGATTTTTCTAAAGACTGTTTTATTATAGCTAATATGTCAACAGTCTTAAACAAGAGAGAAACAAAGATTGAAACTATAGAGGAAGAAATTGCGGATTCTGGTGTTTATTGGGAAGATATGGCATAAAATATCTTGGACAAAGCGCAATCATAACTTCCTTTAAACTTTTAAGTATATGTGGTGGTTTAAGCAATACCAAATCCCACCATACAGGAGGAAGTAAATAAATGATAGATTTTTTTTCACGCTACACACTGCAAGATATTGTTACCTTTGTAGTTTTATTAGCTCTGGCTATCAAGGGCGGAATTGAATTTTGGGACTGGGCTTGGAAGAGGTTAAAGCATTCAGTCAAGAAAGGTGAAGAAGTTAATAATTTAAAAGAAGAGTTACTTGAAAGAATTGCGAAAGGAGAGCAGGAAACCCGCGAACTATTAAATAAAGAGGCGGCTCTTAGAGAAAAGCAAGTCGCAATTCGTGATAAACAGATGGAGGAACTTCGTGAAACACAAATCTGTGAAGGAGAAAAGGTCAATCAACTTCATTCAGATGTTAAATTATTAATTGACTCTGATAAGGATAATATTAAAGCCTGGATAACAGATAAACACCATTATTTCGTTATGACTTTAGGAGAAATTGACAATTTTAGCTTAGATTGTATCGAAAAGAGATTTCAACATTACATCGATGAAAATGGAAATAGTTTTGTTGAAGATTTAATGGAAGATTTGAGAGCGTTACCAAAGATTGACGCTTCAAAGGCTTTAAATGAGAGAAAAAGAAAAAGAGAAGAGGCGGCACGGGTTAAGGACGAAAAGACCTAAGATGCTGATACGAGAGATAAAAGGAGGAGTGAAGAATGGCATTATATCCACCAGTAATTGATTATTCAATGCCAGCTTTTTCTGTTGAAGACGCGCAAGAAAATGGAGTTAGGATTTATTTTGCACTATCTACACTTAACTCTATTAGTTCAATAGAAACGGCACATTTAACAGTTAAATACCAATCTAATAATGTAAATGCGCTTGCGGTTTCCGCATACCCAGGCAAGATAAAAGTCTGCACTATTAATGAGGTGACCGCGGATGAGGACGCAACAAGGGCGGCGACCGCAGAAAGATACTATGTTACTCTTGATAATAGTGATTTAAAGAATGGATTTGAAACTGGCGTTACTTATAAAATTCAATTAAGATTTAGCAAAGACACCGACACAACTGCTGGGCCTCTAGCATCTTACTTTACTGAAAACAATTCTTTATTTTCAGAATGGTCTACAGTTTGTCTAATTAGAGGTATTTATACTCCAACAGTTGCGGTTGTTGGATTAGAAGATGAAACTAACGCTGCTACTGAACAGGCATCTCTTGTATATCCTTCTATTTATCCAGATTTCACAGTCATATATACCCCTGATGAAAAATCTTTAGATGAAACATTAAGAAGATGGCGAGTACAATTATACGATGCGGATATGGAAGAAGTGCTTGCGGCTGAAGGTTGGAGTGCATATACAGGCTATCAATTAAGCGATGGTACAACATCTTGTTCTTTTGAGGTTAATTTACCATACGAAATGACGCATGGGACTAGTTACAACCTTGTTGTAGATATTGAAACAAAGAATGGCTATGTCTCAACTTTAACGAGAGAGTTTGCTGCGTCTACACAATCTTCTATTGTATTAAAAGCAGAAGTTAGTGCTTACATCGAAGAAGAAGATGGATATGCTAAAATTGAAGTTGCAGGTTTAACAACTACTGCAACGACCGCAAATTTAACTTTAAGACGAGCATCTTCCAAAACTAATTTTACTGTTTGGGAAGATATTGCTAATAAAACAATTATTAATGAAAGTTTAAGTTGGACTTATTATGATTTAACTATTGAGTCTGGCGTTTATTATAAATATTATGTCCAGTCACGTGACGAAAATGGCCGCCGCAGTGATGCAGTTCCTTCGGGTGGAACAGATGCAATAATGGGCGAATTTGACAGTGCTTTTTTAACTGAGGTTAGCGGTGACAAGGATAGCTTGTTACAATTAAAATTAAGATATGATTTTTCAATATCTTCTGCGAATATTACTATTGCAGAATCTAAGGTTGATACTTTAGGCTCTGCGTATCCTTATATTAGAAGAAATGGCAAGATGTATTATAGAACATTCTCAGGTTCTGGACTAATTACTTCTTGTATGGATAATGTAGAACAATTATTTGCAGACGATGTTAAGATTTATGGTGGGTACGAAGACATCGCAAATGATTTTGCGGCTATTTCTAATACTGTTAGTTTATACGCAAATGTTTATGATTATACTCACGAAAGGTATTTTAGAGATTTAGTATCAGAATTTCTTTATAACAGTAAGCCAAAATTATTTAGGTCTGCACAAGAAGGAAACATACTTGTTAAACTGATGTCCGTTTCATTGTCACCAAAAGAAGAATTAGGAAGATTATTCTATTCTTTTAGTGCAACCTTCGTAGAAATTGGTGAACCTACTATTAAGAACTTAGATGAGCATGGTATTATTTCTATCGGTACTTACTCCACAGATATACAGAAACAAGAGTCTGAAGTATTAGCGGTAATTGATAATAATGGTGAACCATTTACCGCAGGTGAAGATGTGATGTCTCAAATTAAAGATAGTTACCATATCGGTTCAACCTATTCAGAAGAAGATATGACTATTATAAATGATTTTACAATCAATCATTTAAAGATAGAAGTTAATTCAGACCCTTATATCATTGATGTTACTGATGATACTGTATTTGCTCTTGCGGATGATGCAGGGACTAAAAGCGACAGAGATTACATATTAGGTTGGCTTTTCACTATTGATGGAACTCAAGTTGTTTTAACACCACCTAAAACTATATATGAAGTAAGAGATGTATCATACACATCAGATACTTCTATTATTCCGGCAAAGGATACACAAATGTCGATAGTAGCGACTTCAACCTTAACTATGAAAACTTCAACAGAAGCCACTCCATCTTATTCTGTTGTTAAGAAAGTTAATGGACAAATATTTGAAGTATTTGAACCTTCTGATAATATTGTCACCTTACTCAAAGAGAAATATGAAATTTCATTTAAGAAAGAGTTTAACATTAACCTTGTATCTGTTAATACTGTAGAGATTGAAGCGGCGCCTGGAACCGCGGTGTTGGTTAAAACAACAGATAGCGATGAAGCCACAAGATTAGAAATAAATGAAACAGGTATTCTATTTATTGACCCGAACTGTGGTGGACAATATATTACTTCATTAATGTTTGATATAGAAGAAGGCGAACAGGTTGAAGCTATTGTAAATTATTATATACAACTTGAAAAAGAGATATACTAAAGGAGGGTGTCAGTTATGACAGATTTAACAACAACTCTCCAAGACTCAACTAAATTCTTAAAAGATAGAATTTTTTTAGATAAGATAGATAATCTTTCTTTGAAAGAACAGTATGTAAAAGTTACTGTTCTTTCTTGGGAAGAAGAACCTATCAAAGAGATACAAGGAGAAGTTATTAGTGGTTCAGTTAATATTGACGGTAATTCTTCTTTAAGAAGAACTTGTAATTTAAGTTTTTTTGCTGAAGAGTATGTTAATGATTTAACTGAAATCAATTTAGATATTTCAATCAATAGAAAAATAATGTTAGAGGTCGGTTTTAAAAATACAGTACCTCCTTACATTTACTCTACTGTGAATGGTACAACAGTGACCCAACATACTGTTAATTATCAAGATTTATATGGAGATATAGTATGGTTTCCTCTTGGCGTTTATGTAGTATTTGACCCAAGCATTTCACACGGAACAGGTGGTGTTACTATTTCAGTATCACTAAAAGATAAAATGTGCTTGCTGAATGGTGATGCGGGCGGTGTTATTCCAGCCTCTGTTGATTTTAATGAAAAAGAACAAACAGATGCAGCAGGGAATACAATTATTTCTGTGCCTACTATTAGACAAAATATTATTGAATGTGTTAATCATTTTGGCAAAGAAGATTTGTCACGAATTGTTGTATCAGACTTAGAGGAACGCGCAAAGAAAGTAATGAGATATAATGGTAGTGAAACATTATATTTTGTTAATTGTGATAAAAAGATGTATACTCTTGACAATGCGGCGGCGCTCGCCTACGCAACTGCTCAAGGCGGCTCTTCCGATGATATTATAGCCTTCACCGCAGGTCAAGATGTTGGATATGTCCTTACGGATTTTGTATATCCCCAAGAGCTTGTAGCTGACATAGGAGATACAGTTACTACGGTTCTTGACAAAATCACAAGCCTTTTGGGAAATTTTGAGTATTTTTATGATGTTTATGGAATTTTCCATTTTCAAGAGATAAAGAACTACTTAAATACCACTTACACCACAACCGCTTTAAAAGATTATTCCAGCAGAGCGGCCGCCGCAAAAGAAAAAGGTTTAGTTATTGATGAAGTAACTGAATGGGAGAATGAAGAAGGCGCTGTTATCACAGATGATGGCGGAGTACAAATGTACGCAATTGACTTGGGAAGCAGTACTTCTGTTTATACTTTTGAAGGAAGTAAGTTAATTAGTAGCTTTTCAAATGCGCCTAAGTATAGCAATATAAAAAATGATTTCGTAGTTTGGGGTATGAAAGAATATGCCGATGGGCAACAATATCCAATACGATACCATTTAGTTATAGATAAAAAGCCTGAGATACAATATGATGAGACTTTAGATAAACAATATTATGGAATACATAGAGTAGTTTTTTATACAGATGATAATGATGTAGTTAGAGCTACGAGCGCAGAGAGTGCAACAGAAATGTCAGCAGCCAACTACAATCAACTTCAAACGGCTGCCTCAACACTCACGGAAGCAGCGACCGCCGCACTCGAAACCGCAAAAGAAAAATATGGAGTTACTTCTGAACAATATCAAAGTGTTTATGAGCAATATTATGGAGACTCTGGTAGTCTTGCATCAGTACTGCTTGCTCTTGAAAATGTTTATCCTGAAGGTGAGATTCAAACAGTTTACACAATAGACTGGAGAGAAGAGTTATATTACCAAGGTCTTGAAGCCGCGGAAACCGCAACAGACTATAATTATTATTATACAGAGTTAGCGAATGAATGGCCTCTTCTTTATGACTTAAAGAACCAAAAATTTAAGGAAGAGATGGAAGAAGACCCCGGTATGGTTCAATATTACTTAGATATGATTGATTCTTCTGCGGAAGTTGGTAAATATCAAGTTTCAAATATTGGCAGAAGAACTCAAGCTATAATGGATGATGACTTGAATTGTATTTTTGAACAAGAAATTCCTGATGTTATCATTATAGACGAAGAATACGCAAGAGATGATAATTACAATGATATTGAAAAGACTTTAACAGCTGCACAAGTTCTTCAAATAAAACAATCAATATCAAAGATTGCAGATGTGGATGACAAACAAGCACTTGAGATTTCTCTTGTTCAAAAGGCTGTTAAAGAGAATATTCAAGAGGAGTGTATTGCAACAGGACAGAATTACGCAATTATTGATAGTGAAGCTTATGACGCTCTTGTTATTGGTGGATACCAAAATTCTTGTTATAAAAAAGTTTGTGAATTGTTATACCAGCATACCAATATGAATGATAGTATTTCAATGACTGCTTTGCCTATTTATCATTTAGAGCCTAATACTCGTATAACAGTAGAAGATAATGCATCTGGTATTCATGGTGATTATGTTATTACAAGTATTTCTCTTCCTCTTGATATAAATGGAACTATGAGTATTTCTGCGTATCTGGCGCAGTCAAAAATGTGATAAAAGGAGTTTAAAAATGGCAACAGTAAGTATAGGTCAAATTAGAAAATCTAGTTCAACCGAGTATTGTACTACTTTATATACCACAAGTCAAATAGTGCAAATTCCAAATGGAGATTCGGTTTTTAATGAAACTGGAGTGTTTTTCTTTACAGACTCGGATAAAACTACTTCCGCAAAATTAAACGCAGATACTTCTTATTACTTGAGAGGTAGTGTATTAAATAGAGATAATAAAAATGGTAGAACTGTAACTCTATCTGTAAGATTGTATGACTCTGCGGATGTATCAAGTTATCAACTTATAAAGAAAGAAATTTATTTAGCAGAAGGAGAATCAACAGACTTTGAATTTTTATTTTCTCCTATTGCAACTTTTGATACAGTGGTTTTTGTAATAAATCGAAATTACAGTGATACTTCTTCACCTCGAACTAATGTTGGGGTTACTGTAGAAGATGCTGGCATTATTAACAATATTCTTCCAAGTGGAATTGTTGCTACTCAGATAGGCTTCCAATCAAGACCTTCTACTTTACTTCAAGTTAACAATGAAGCTATTAGAGTTGGTAGAAGTGGAATTTTTGAAATAAATAATGGAGTAAAAGTTACTTCAGTTGGAGTTGCGGCGCCTGGGTGCAGCAGCGAAGGGGCTGCCGCAATTGATTTCTTTTTATTAGATTATACTTATGAAAATTAAAGGAGGCTTATATGTATAGTTTTTATGGCGGCCGCGAAGGTGGCACATGGGAATTAAAAAAGACTTTCACCTCTGTTGAAGCGATGGTTGAGGCTTTCTCGGGCGGTGGTGGATACACAGATGTAAAATATAATGAATATGTTTTAATTGCTCCAACTAGGAGTGAAACAGATAGAACTACTGCCGGATATGTGTACCGTAGAGGATTTAATTATTCAGACGAGAAAGATACTACAGCAGAAGATTATGATGTAAAAGACCCCGGCGCAGGTGCAATCTATGTAGGTGTTGTACCGGGTGTGGCTTCAATGTATTCCCAAGGTGATTCAATATATGTAACATATACAGGTAGTACAGATAGTGTTTATCTTGGAAGAACATCAGGTGGTGTTCATATTTATGGAATTTATGAATCAGTGGATGACTTGCCGGAAGGCGGTTTTACAGGAACTCACGAAGGTTGGATTGCTATTGTAGGAACAGGGGATTCAGGTGATTTCTATGTATATGATAAAAATACTGACGCTTGGGTAGAAACCACAATCTTACAGAAATATGCAGCAGACCCTGAAGCTGTTATGACAGTCTCTGCAGCAAGTACAGATGATGCAAATATACCTGCGGTAGGTTCTCCAATCGAAGGTGGCTATTGGTTTGTAATTGAATAAGGTCAATAGTATATAATCTTTTATTAGTATTTTTAATATATAGAAAGGAAAAAGATATGACTTCTGGTACTATTGGACAATTAGCTGATATAACAAGCGTAGAAGAATTAGAAGTTTTAGTAGGACAGACCGCAAAATTAGGCATATCCTTAGATGAAATCGACTGTATGCGCTATCCAAACTTTACTTTTAGTTTAAATGGTAATGAAATCCAGTTAGGTAAAACTGGAATGTATGAAACTTGTTTTGGAGTTGCTATTGATAGTTTTACTATTATTATAGAAGAGTCTGAAGATGATGTTGACAGACCTTCAATTCCACCAAGTTTAAGAATAGAATATACTGTTGTGGATAATTCTTCAACAGAGGAATAAAAGGAGTTAAAAATGGCAAATAGAATTACAGGAATTCGTAGATATAATGGCTCTGCCTACGAAGATTTAGTTCCTTTTGGAGCAGATGGCGCAAATGTAACTATGGCAAGTCTGTTAAATCTTGAAGAAGATTTAAAGATAGGCGGGGATAGCAGCACAACAATAGAGCCTTTGTATAATTCAGAGACCGGCGAGGAGATTGGAACAACAATCATTTCTAAATATTATGAAGTAGGTAGCACCAATGTTGTTTATAGTATTGTTAGCCAAATTGTTTTGGAAGCATCTACTAATACAACTACAGTAGATAATGTAACAACTGTTACTGAAAGAACTACGATTACTTCTGTATTATATCAAGGGGATTTATCAACTGTTGTTAAAACAAAAACTACTAATATTGATACCATCACAACAACAGAGACAACTGATGATGAAACTGTTTCTACAGAAACTATTAACATTACTGAAAAACTCAGTTAAGATTAGGAGGTAAAAGGATGAATGTTGCGGACGGAGCTGCATATGTGATTTCGGCTTTAAAAGATAACAAAGAAATGACTAATAAAGTAAACACTTTACAGCAAAAGACTGTATTTGTATCTACTGTTGATACAGATGAGGGTACACTTATACCTTCTACCATTCCGGAAGAAGTTACGGTTGGTGCTGGCACGGTTTGGTTTATTTTGGAGGATTAAAAAATGACAAAGTTAGAATTGAAAGAACAAATTGAATACTTTGAAAATTTACATAGAATTGTTGCGAAAGCTGACACTTCTTCCTCTACTCTTAAACCGAAGAAACTTGATGCAGATGGCAATAATATTTACGAAGATGTAACTTTTTCTGAAAATTCAGTTTGGTTTATTTTAGAGTAAAAAGGAGAAAAAGATATGTCAAAGATTACTAAAATGTCATATACAGATGACAACGGGGCTTGGACTGGCCCTTATGACATTGGAGCGAAGGCTGAAAATGTTGATGTGTCTATTGACGGTGGCACAACTAAAAAAGCACTTTCTACTATCTTAGGAACGATTACTTCCAGTGATAGTCCTATATATACAAATTTGAATGACAAGGTTTCAAAGACAAAAGCACAGTCTACTACTTCAGAACTTGCGGGGAGTATTACTGACGAGGCAGTAGTTTTAAATATGACTACACCAGAAGGCACTATTACTTCTGTTGATAGTTCTGATTTGTCTTTTGAAAGTGGAGATACCTTCTCTGTTATGGGTGGAAAATACAATGCTTTTCAGAGTCTTGTAGGTCAAACCTTTTCAGAGATTGGTAGTAAAAAGCAGAGCATGGGTTGTAGTGTTGATATTGGTACAAATGTTGTTGCTAATACTTGGTTTACCGCAGGTACATTAACACTTACTCCGGGCAGATATTTAATTATTGGAGTGGTTAAACCGAAGACTTCAGCTACAACAACTGTGTATCATCAGTTAATAACTTCAACGGAAAATGTAACTTATACAGTTGGAATTAATGAACCTTTTGGTTGCACAACTCAATTAGGTGCGGCTGTTCAAGGTACATTTTATATAGAAGTGAGCGCGGAAACCAATATTGCTTATCAATTCAAAGTCTCTACAAGTAGTAAAATTAGAGCATATGCGTATCCAATTAAATTGGGCGAGTATGTCGAATAAGGGGGTAAAATATGGGAAAAATAAAACAACTTTCCATTTATAATGGAGGATGGACTGGCCCCCACGATTTTGGGGCAGACGCAGGCAATATTGATTATCCTATTTCAAACACAACTAATACCACTCCATTAACTGAGATTATTGGTTCTGTGACAGGAAATGAGTCGGATAGTGTATTAGGTCGATTAGACGCATTAGAAAGTAGCGAACAATCAGCGGTAGCAGTAGATGGAGATATATCTAGTACAATTTTAAACACTGTAATTTCAAATAATACTTATCCAACTTCTGGGGCGTATTTAGATTCTGTTTTAATGCCTAATAGAATTCGTGAAGATAGCAGTGAATATCAATCCACTGATACGCAAGCCGTATTATGGGAAAAATTTAATGCTTTTAGGAATAGAGTGGCTTCACAGTTAATGGAAATTGGGATGCCAAGATTATTAAACAGCTTTACTGCAACAGGTATTCCTGCAGCTGAAGCTGATTTTACTTCAATAGGTACTATTACTATTAACAGACCGGGAAAGTATCTTTTAAGCACAGTCGCGACAGCCTATAAAACTAATGAAAGTTCTTGGAGTTATTCTATCAAATTTGAATTTCTTGATGATACCAGTTCTGGGAATCTTATAGCCACTTCAGGCGCACTGGTTATCGGCGAACAGACCACCGGCAAACCGCATGTAAATGCTGGTGCGATAACCAACACAAGTCACTTACATGATGAGACTTATATTTATATAAAAGGCCCAGTGAGTTTACAGGTTAAAGTCTGGGCAAGTAACGGTTTGGATAGTGTTACCACTACAACTACAGGTATCTTTTTAGGTGATTACTTTACAGATATAACTTGGAAAGAAGGTACTACTATTCCGACGGAATGGAGTGATACTCCTTTAGATATTTCTGATTATTACCCAGACTTATCTTCTACAACAGAAGAAACCTCTGATGAAACAACAGAGAATACAGAAGAAGAGACTACTTGACAAAATTAAAAATTTTTGATATAGTGTAGGTAAGAAAGACAGAGAGGACGAAAATGTATGATTATTTTAGGATTAGATATAAGTACAAAAAGCACAGGATGGGCTATTTTCGATGATAAAGAAAAAATAGCCTATGGTTGTGTCTCGGCTACTTCAACGAATGTATATAATAGAATTGATAAAATTACTAAAGAAATTGAGGAAGTCGTTAATCAGTATCATCCAACCGCGGTCATTGCGGAAGAACCTGAACCTGCATTTGTCAAAAACAATATAGATGTTTATAGAAAACTTACTTTTGCACATGGCGCAATCGGAGGTATGTTAAATAGACATAAGTTGTCTATGAATTTATGTTCTTCTTCGCATTGGCGAAAGTTAGTAGGAATAAAGACAGGGCGAGGTATAACTCGCGCACAATTAAAGCCTGAAGATATAAAAAAGGCAAATGAGCTATTTCATTTAAATACTAAAAATGATGATATTGCGGATGCGGTATTGATAGCATATAGTTATGCAATAGAGAATAGTAGCATTTTTGGTAGTAGATAAAAAAAATAAAGGGTAAACTCTTAATTGAGTTTACCCTATTTTTTTATTTTGTACCAGTACTACCGAAACCGCCTTCGCCGCGTTCAGTATCATCTAATTCTTCTTTTTCTTCAAAGATAACCGGCATATATGGAATTACAACTAACTGTGCAATTCGTTCACCTTTTTCTATCTTTTGTACTTCTGCGGACTGATTATAAAGTGCCACGATGACGGGACCTCTGTAGTCTGAGTCTACGACACCGACTTTATTTGCTGGGGCTAATCCCCTTTTTGTTGCAAGACCGCTTCTCGCAAAAATAGCACCGAAAGTATTTTTTGGTAGAGCAATAGAAATACCTGTTGGAATTTTTACTGTCTGGCCCGGTGCAACTTCAACCGCGGTCGCCGCATACAAATCATACCCAGCGGCTTCTTCACTACCACGAGTAGGAGTTACCGCATCTACTTCAAGTTTCTTAAAATATAACTTCTCCACTACTCTTCGTCCTCTTCATAACTAACATTTTTAATAGAACCGATTGGCTCTTTTTCGCTATCAAACTGCTTTACAATAGTAACACGCATCCACTCATCAACAATTTCGCCTTTTGCTTTAAGCTGCTTTACTTCACTTGAATACTTAGCAACTTCATATAAATTACTCTTTTTCTGTTGTTCAATAAAAGCCTTTGCTTCAGCTTCTGTATCACATCTATACTGTTCTGTTGTCTTTATTAAATGTGTCATATTTTAACCCTCTTTCTGTTCAAAGATAATTCTTTGACATTTGTATTTTAAAAATTCTGCATTTTTTGCCTTCTGAATAAGTTTATCTGTATACTTTTTATTTCCCCAGAATAAAACTTTCTCAATTTCAGGCTGAAGAATATGGTTGTTAATATCTCCTAATTCCACTGAGTATTGGTCGATAAGTTTGTTTCTTTCAAGTAAAAACAATGCCCACTTTTTAGTAAAAGGTTCTACTTTTATGATTATCTGTTTGCCCATAAATTTTTCTCCTAACATTCAATTACGAAGTCATCACAACAGAAAAGCATAAACATATAATCTTCTGTTCCTTCTTCATCTTCTTTTGGGATGCGTACCCAAATTTCATAATTTCCATCTTCTTGTCTTTCAGAAATAGAAATGATGTCACCGCGGTCGGTGCAGCATCCAATGCACTCAGCTGCAGCTTTATTGTAAGTCGCATCGGTATCTTCGATAATATAAAATATCGTATAATAATGTAATTCATTATTAAGTAACATAGCATAACCGCATTGTCCGATTTTCTCTTTAAACCACTCTTTGAGCTTGTCCTGTTTAACGACAAGCTCTGGAGCAGTAAGGATTTCTTCTGTTGCGGATAATTGCTTATTCATATCATATAATGTTTGACCTAAATCAATATTCTGCATTTATTTTTCTCCCTTATTTTTCTAATAATATTATATCAAAAAATTTAGAAAAAGTCAATTATAAATGTAATTTTCTTTCTGCAATTTCTTGTGTACGACCTTGGTTCCAAAAATTAGTTCCAATATATCCACACGTGCGGCGAGCTACATTCATCTTCTTTTGGTCGGTATTTCCGCAATTAGGGCATTTCCAAAAGAGTTTTCCATTTTCGTCTTTCTCTATGACAATTTCTCCATTCCATCCACAAACTTGACAATAATCAGATTTAGTGTTAATTTCAGCATACATAATATTGTTATAAATAAAGTTTATAACAGACAGGATTGCGGGGATATTATTCTGCATATCCGGCACTTCTATGTAACTGATTGCTCCTCCAGGAGATAACTTCTGAAATTCTGCTTCAAAAGCAAGTTTTGAAAAAGCATCAATATCTTCTCTTACACAAACGTGATAACTGTTTGTGATATAATCGTGATCTGAAACATTCTCTATAATTCCAAAATCTTTTTGAAGGGCTTTTGCAAATTTATAGGTTGTTGATTCCAGCGGAGTTCCATATATAGAATAATCTATATCTTCTTGCGCTTTCCATAAATTACACTTATCATTCATATACTGCATAACTTTTAGCGCAAACTCTTTTATCTCAGGGTCGGTGTGACTCTTACCCGTCATCCGCACACACATTTCATACAAGCCCGCATATCCTAAAGAAATAGTCGAATAACCGTGATATAATAATTCGTCAATGGTTTCACCTTTATCTAACCTAGCTAATGCGCCATATTGCCATAAAATAGGGGCAACATCACTAGGTACGCCTTGAAGTCTTTTATGTCTGCATTTTAAAGCTCGGTGGCAAAGTTCAAGATATTCATCAAAAATTTTCCAAAATCTATCCATATCCCCATTACTAAGGCAGGCTATGTATGGAAGATTAATCGTGACCACTCCGCAATTAAATCTACCGTAGTATTTGTGACCAGCATATTTATCATAATTCAATGCTTTTGCATAATTTTTAGTAGTGCGGTCTGGTGTTAAGAAGGACCTACATCCCATACAAGTGTAAGTGTCTCCAGATTTAAGTTCTCTTTGAACCTTGTTAGAAATATAGTCAGGAACCATGCGCTTGGCGGTACACTTAGCCGCGAGTTCTGTGAGATAATAATATTTACTATCTTTAGGGACATTAAAATCATCAAGAGCATAAATCAGTTTTGGAAAAGCTGGAGTGATATAAGTTCCAGTTTCATTTTTTACACCTTGAATTCTCTGATTAAGCACTTCTTTAATTGCTTTTGCGAGATCTTCTCTTTCTGGTCCTTCTTCAACTTCTCCTAAATTCATATAGACTGTAATAAATGGTGCTTGACCATTAGTAGTCATTAAAGTAAGAATCTGATATTGAAGAGTCTGAATTCCGGCTTTAATATCTTCTTCTACCATTTTCTCAATCTGTTCTTCAGAAAAGGTAGGAAATTTCTTCTTAAAGGTTTTTCTTGTTTCTTTAATAAAAGCAGAAAGATGTGCTAAAGAAATCGACTGACCGCCATACTGTGAACTAGCAACCTGCGCAATAACCTGTGTCGCTATATTACAAGCAGTTGAGAATTTATGCGGAGTGTCGATATAAGTTTTACTTATAACAGTTCCATTCCAGAGCATATCTTCAAGATTAATCAAATCACAGTTGTGAATTGGCTGAATGAAATAATCAGCATCGTGGAAATGAATAATACCTTTTTCGTGCGCTTCAACTATATCCTGAGGCAAATATTGTCTTTTTGTCTTATCTGTTGAAACTGCTCCTGCGATATAATCTCTCATAGTTGTTGCTAATGTTGCGTCTTTATTAGAATTTTCATATAAGAAATAATCATTTTCAAGATTTACAATTTCATCAACAACCTTATCAATAGTGTTTTGTCGCACTCTATTTCTTTCTTCCCTATACTTAATATAGGCTTTTGCGACTTCCTTCTTTTTTGTGGACATAAGTCCATTCTCTACCATATCTTGTATTTCTTCAACACCTAAAACATGGTCTGCGGTTTTCGCCTGTTTCTCAATATAACTGGCTATATTCTTCGCCTTTTCCAGAGCATAGTCAGAAACTTCTCCTTCAACTTGCTTGAAAGCGCGAGTAACCGCATTAACAATTTTTTGCTGGTCAAAATCTACTATTCGACCATCTCTTTTACAAATATACATATAACCCTCCTAATTATTTTGATATTTTAAGGATTGCCTTTAGAGGCTAATTATATATTAAAAATTGACAATATAAATTATACAAATGCGTCCTTTTGCGCTTCCCGCTCCCACTCTATAAGGTCTAATATGATATGTATAAAACAACGAACAGTCTTATCCATATCTGATTCGTCTTGATTTGAAAATTTGCGCGGTCTGCCATATTCAAAAGCAAGATGGCTAAAGTCATATTCCGAAACAATATGGAAATTTTCAAAGTCTTTTTTATCGGTTTCAAATCTTCTGCAAATTTCTTCACAGTCTGGGTTTTCTTCTCTGTTTAATTGTCTTATCAATCTTTGCTTGTCAGAAGCGTCTATCAAAACAGGAATAACAATAATATCTTTATCACGTATCAATGCTTTAACGCCCTCAGGGTTGAAAACACCTATATTTATTTTATTGGCATCTAACGAGTCTTTTGGAGTGCCATATTTCCAGCCACGAAATTCTGTCCTTTCAATATATTCTAACTGTTCAAATTCTTTGTCAGTTAAAAACCGATAGTCAATATCATCGCGTTCCCCTTCTCGCGGAGGCCTGGTTGTCGCTGAAACAATTTTATGTAATTGATATACTTCACATACCCTGTTCAGGCAGGTGTCTTTACCGGCACCTGCCTTTCCATATAATGCTATAACTTTAATTTTATTCATCTTTATCTCCATATCTATTATGTGTTAGCTCAAGAGCAGTTCCATTTACTTTTACAATTTTATACAACTGATGTCCACCGGTGGCTTTATACTTCTTTGCAACAAAGGTATCTTCTCTTCTATACCCCGTTATCATAAGTTTTGTACCCCTTGTGAACCAACCCTTTTCTTTTACTTTCTTTGTTCCATCAGGCTGAATTTCACTAATCTGTCTTCCATACATTGCATAATATTCTTTTGTGAATTTTACTGTTACAACACCATTCTCTGTTAAAAGAGAAATAGATGAATTTGCATCATTCTTACTAATAACAGTTCCCGCTATTCTAAATAAAGCAAAAATAGGAATTTCGATATTGTTTCTTTTGAAAGTCTTTTCAACAATAGGTGCTTCTGGTAAGTCAAAGAAATTAACAATACCATACTTATCATAATCAACTCCAGCTAATTCGTGCTCATGATAATAGAAACACAATGCTTCCATTTCCCACGCACTAATTGTACCTGTTGCATATTTATTCCAAGTTTCTTTAAAAAGTAAATTATTATACTTTTCAAGGGTTTCCGCTTGAGTTTCTTTTAACCACTCTCTTGCCGGCTCCATTATAATTTTATATAATTTATCCCAAGCCTTTTGTTTAATACATGGTCTACCATTGATAATTTCTAATTCAGATTCTTCATATAAAGAATTAAAGAAATCCAAATCAGTTAAATCCATTAAATAGTATTCACCCTTTTTATTACTTTTTAACTTCTTATTAAAATTAAAACTTTCTATCTGACAATTTAAAGTTGATGGAATAAGTTGCTTGTCCATTAAGCCTTTAAAATTTTGTAAGGTTAGTCTGTTTTTCTTATCTGCCACTTTTGACAGATAATATATCATAGCCAACTTTCTTGGCTCAATTTTCAATTCTTCTGCCCAATCTTTCATTAATTTATCAAAAGCTCCGCCTTTAATAAGACTAATCATAGGAGTTTTAGATAATGGGCATTTTATCATAAATTCTTTTAAACTTCTATATGGTCTATTCTCTATAATCTTTTCGATAATTGGCGTACCAACATTACTTAATGCTTTCATACCAAAAAGAATTGTATTATTTTCTGCGTCAGGCTTAAATCCATATCCTGAATGGTTAATATCTACAAGAGAAACATCAATGTCCTGTGCGATAATGCTACCAAGAGCTTCCGCAAGTTTACCATAATCTGTTGCATTATCCTTTTTATCTTCGTCTAATTCATCTTCATTCTCCAATGAGCCACTATTGACAATTAAACAAGCGGTATCCCAATATATTGGATTCCACTTAGTTGCAATATACGCGGTTTGGTATCCAATGTAAGAATACGCAGTAGAATGAAGAATTGAAAAACTATAAGACATCTGCGGACCGGCGCCCTGTTCCCAAATATACTGGCCCAATTGAGGAGATGTAGCGCGTTCAATGATTTTCTGTTTCATTAAAGGAATTTTCTGCATTTGCTTCTTTGCAAGGACTTTTCTTAAATCATTTGCTTCTTTTAATGAAAAACCGCAAATATTCTTGTCCATAACCATTCGCATAAGCACTTCCTGGCTAATAGGAACTCCATAATAAGGTTCAAAGTAAGGGGCGACCGCCTTCTGCTGTTCTTCTGTCAACCCATATCTATTCATTTCTGAGTGCCATAGACTAATGTCCTTTTTAAATCTAACATACTTATCCATTGGCAGCTCTTGTGATTCTCCTGCCATCAATCGGATAAGACCATTTGTATCAGACAACTCTTGAATATTTTTAGGTTGTACTTTTTTTATTCCCTGACTACCGCTTAAACTATCAAACTGGAATAGATTGATAATGCGGTTGCCGCAAATATTCTCCCAAGTTTCTGCGTCTTCAAGGGGAAGAACATCTGGAGAGAAATACTTATCGTATATCTGTCTTAAAGTTAAATCTTTTTCAATCTTACCATCTTCTTGTAAGAATTTAATAGTCTGACATAATTTATCTTCAATTTCTGTTACCAAGAAATCATATTTTACCATTGATGCCCATTCTGCATCATGCAAATCCCATTGAGTAATTATCTCTCCTTTTGGAGTTTTCATAAAGCATCCAACTTCATAAGGGTCTTCGTCAAAGAAAATTACACCAGAAGCGTGAGAGCTTCTTTTGTTTACTAATCCTTGGATACCAAATATGATTTCTTTAAGTCCTTCATATTTTTCCACTTCTCTAATAAAAGATTGAACGGGTTTTCTACCTTTTTCTTCATCCCCATAGAAGATTTCATCTATTGTCCATAAGACACCTCGTTCTTTTGGAATTAAAGAAGATAAATAAGCTGCGGTATCACTATCAATACCCTCCGGATAATCTTCACTTCTATATCCCCTACAAGCTGTTAAAACTGTAGATTTTGCGGTCTCTGTGCCAAAAGTAGCAACAAGAGTGCAGCCTAAATTCTTTCTTGATAATTCATCAATTTCTGGGTTAAAGCGCTGTCCTCTTTCTTCTTTTATCTTTTTAAGAATAGTTGGTCTTTTACTTGGACACAAATCAATATCTATATCAGGCAGCTCTACTCGTTCTTTATTCATATAACGCCAAAAGTAGTTAAGTCCTGTCTTTACTGGGTCAATCTGTGTAACTCCCAATAAATAATGGTTGAGACCAGCCATTGAACTGCCTCGGCCCGCACCAATTAAACTACCACTTTCCCACATTAAATCTATGTAATATTTTAAAGTAATAGGGTACTTAAAAACATTAGTACCTAATTTATCGCTAACAGCCTTTTTAATGTCTGCTTCATACTCTAATTCTTTCCAATATTCTTCTTTATCAAGTCCTTTTGCTTTTAATTGCTTCTCACATTCATTTATCCAATACCTATCATATTTATCATCGCTATTGTATAAATAAGATAAAGTTGGATAATCTTTTAAGACTTTCTCTTGTTTTGGATATTCTATAATAGGAACTGTAGGGACACGCTGCGCACCTGATAAATCATAATATTCAATTTTATCATAAATCTCCATACTGTTTTTGCACATCCACTCATATGAGTCAACAATAGATGGAGTTAAATTCTCAATAATATCTTCTTCAGACTGAAGATAAGCATATTCATAGAAGTCATCTACTTCTCGCTCTCCACCTTTTGAATTTAAATAGGCTTTGTGAACATATCTATCTTCTTTCTTCAGATAATGAGCATCACTACCAATTACCATTTTTTTGTTCTTGACGTGAGCAATCTCAAGGAGTTTCTTGTTTACGATTATCTGCTCGCGGTTTGCGCCCGGTGCGCATTCAATATACCAATCCTCTCCAAACAAATCTTCGAGATAATCCATAAAAG
>Ga0326513_10001383_pt1 | contig 19214 bp, 10 predicted proteins | sample 2_2465_0518_D_FD_203654 | JGI IMG/M metagenome (GOLD analysis project Ga0326513, IMG submission 203654) | Bovine rumen microbial communities from UC Davis, California, United States - 2_2465_0518 | ecosystem: Host-associated > Mammals > Digestive system > Stomach > Rumen | place: USA... | reverse complement strand
CAAGGTGAGAATGCTATAAGCCTAATCAGTACATATAATAATCTAGGAGCCACATATGATTCAATGCAGGATTATCTCAATGCTATAGACTACTACCAGAAAGCGCTTGTCATTTGCGAGGCCAACTTTGGCGAAAATAGCTATACAACAGCAGAATGTTTGAATAATCTTGCTGTTACATACCTATCGATGAATGACAATCAAAAAGCTCTCGACTGTTTGCAAAAGGTTTTATCATGTTGGCAAAAACAATATCATCCCACTCATAAGAGAATAGGGTTATGTTGTATTAATATAGGTTGTGCATTGTATAAGTTGGGGCGAAAAGCCGAATCTCATGATTCATTTCAGAAAGCATACGATATTCTAAAGAGTCTTGGTGAAGATGATGAAAACGTCTTACTATGTAGGAAGTATTTAGGTTATTTTTGATTTAGTATGCTGGGATTTCCTTAAATGACTTTACAAACTCCAGAAGAATGACAGGGTTAATCGCCTTGCCATCCTTTTTCGTTGTCAGATGTAGATGGTAAGACGAATGGGACTTTATACAATAGAAGATATGATTGCAGTTGCCGGTTGGATTCGCGTCCTGTTACAAAATGTTAAAAACGTTAAATCTTCATCTTTTCTAATCTCTTCAGAAGCTTCGCCGTCACTTTTCTACCGTTTAACACGTAAGTGACTGATATAAATGCATTTGCAAATACTCTAGTTGTAAAAGTCTCACCTCATTTACGATTCCGAACACTGTGACGAGCATAGGGGAATATGCTTTCTCTAATTGTGAAGAACTCGACTTGATCACTATCCCTAACTCTGTAACTAGAATTGGAGAAAACGCTTTTAGGGATTGTAATAAACTCACCAATGCAACAATAGGTATGAAAAGTGTTGGGAAAAAGATATTCGAGATATGTCCAAACGTCACCAATGTAACGATTATTGAGGGCGAGACGAATATTGGAGAGGATGCTTTCAAAAATTGTGATGAACTTAGATCAATCACTATCTCTAATTCTGTGAAGAGCATTGGAAAATCTGCTTTTTATGGTTGCTCAAAACTCAAATCATGTACAATTGGGAATTCTGTGACACGTATTGGAGAGGATGCTTTCCAACATTGTTCAAGGCTCACTTCAATTGAAATTCCCAATAGTGTAACTAGTATTGCAGGTAATGCTTTCTCTGGTTGCTCAAATCTCTCCTCCATCAAAATTTCCAATTCTGTGACAAGTATTGGTAAAGACGCTTTCTATGGAACAAAATGGTATGATAATCAACCTGATGGTTATGTTTATGCAGGACTCGTTTTGTATAAATATAAAGGTGTAGTGCCAGCAAATATCATTGTAAAGGATGGGACTAAGGGTATTGCGACTTTGGCTTTCTATGGTTGCTCAAATCTCACATCCATCACTATCCCAAATTCTATGGAATGTATAGAAGGAGGTGCTTTTAATGGTTGCTCTGGTCTTACCTATGTAACTATAGGAATGAAAAATATAGGAAATACATTCAGCGGTTTCGATAATATTACTTCTGTTACTCTTCTTGATGGTGTCGAGAGTATAGGAGAAGGCGCTTTCAAAAATTGCTCAAGTCTTACTAACATTACCATTCCTAATTCTGTGACGAGTATTGGAAGATGGGCTTTCTCAGGAACAAAATGGGTTAGCGCCCAATCTGATGGCTTGGTGTATGCAGGTCTTGTTCTATTAGGATATAAAGGTACTAAGCCTGCAAACAAAATTGTTATAAAAGAAGGAACTAAGGGAATTGCAGACTATGCTTTCAGTAATTGTACAGGTCTAACTTCTATTACAATTCCTAAATCTGTGACGAATATTGGAAATCAAGCTTTCAGATACTGTTCTGGCCTCACCTCTATCACTTGCGAAGCAAACACCCCGCCAAGTTGTGGTAGTTCTAGTTTTCTTAATGTCAGTAAATCTATTCCTATCTATGTTCCAGCTAATAGCGTTGCGCAATATAGGGCTGCTAATAGATGGAAAGAGTTCTATGATTTTCGGGAAATACCTGATAACCAGACAATAGCAGATGCTGTTACAACCAAGATTAATGCTATTGGTAAAGTGGAATATACAGATGCTTGCAAGGGTAAGATAGATGCGGCAAACAAGGCATATAATGCCTTGACAGCAGATCAGAAACCCCTTGTCACAAATCTCGAAATTCTAACTAAGGCACAGAAGACTTACGAAACGCTGAAGGCTGCTGCTGAAAAATTGGCAGCAGACAAGGCAAAGGCTGATGCTGTAATAGCAAAGATTAATGCTATTGGCAATGTGAAATATACTGATGTTTGCAAGGGTAAGATTGATGATGCAAGCAAGGCATATAATGCCTTGACTGATGACCAAAAAGCCCTTGTTAGTAATCTTGATGTTTTAATTAAGGCACAGCAGACTTACGATAATCTGAAGGCTGCTGCTGAAAAATTGGCAGCAGACAAGGCAAAGGCTGATGCTGTAATAGCAAAGATTAATGCTATTGGCAATGTGAAATATACTGATGCTTGCAAGGCTAAGATTGATGATGCAAGCAAGGCATATAATGCCTTGAGTGATGATCAGAAAGCCCTTGTTACTAATCTTGATGTTTTAATTAAGGCACAGCAGACTTACGATAATCTGAAGGCTGATGCTGAAAAATTGGCAGCAGACAAGGCAAAGGCTGATGCTGTAATAGCAAAGATAACTGCTATTGGCAATGTGAAATATACTGATGCTTGCAAGGCTAAGATTGATGATGCAAGCAAGGCATATAATGCCTTGACTGATGACCAGAAAGCCCTTGTTACTAACCTTGATGTTTTAACTAAGGCAAAGCAGACTTACGAGACGCTGAAGGCTGATGCTGAAAAATTAGCAGCCGATAAGGAAAAGGCTGATGCTGTAATAGCAAAGATAACAGCTATTGGCGAGGTGGAATATACTGAAGCTTGTAAGGGTAAGATTGATGATGCAAGCAAAGCATATAATGCCTTGACTGATGACCAGAAAGCCCTTGTTACTAATCTCGATGTTTTAACTAAGGCACAGCAGACTTACGATAATCTGAAAGCTGCTGCTGAAAAACTTGCAGCAGACAAGGCTGTGTTTGACAAATACAAGTCAGAGATTATAGCTATTATCGAGGCTTTAGCGAAGGAGGATGATAGTGATGCGGTCAAGGAAATCATCAGGAAAGCAATTAGCGATATTGATGCATTAGAATACGAGGACGCTATTTCTCTTGATGATAACAAGGCAAAGGTTCAATCTTTCGTAACATCTGTTAATGAAACTGTTGAAAATCAGCGAGTAGAAGACCAAAAGCCAAATGGTATAGAGGAACTTGAATTTGCCGAGAGGTACAACATTTATGACCTCAACGGCAGAAAGATAACAAACTCTATGCTAAAATCTGGTCTTTATATCAGGAACGGAAAGAAAATTGTAATTAAGTAAGTGTTAATTATAGGTAAGGAGGGCGAAAAGCCCTACCTTACCATTACATCTAATAACTAAAAACATTAAATCTTATGGATAGATTGAAAGAAAGACTAAGGGAACAATATGCTCCATTAGTAGAAAGATTTGTCAAGGAAGTCGGCGAATTGGATTTAAAGGGCATCCCTGCCCCACATATTCCAATTATGGGAAAAGACTATGTTTCTGCCAAATACAGGATGGCATTTATTGGCATGGAAACGTATGGCTGGGAGGATATGAATATATTCTTAGACTCAGCAAAGAAATACAGTGGTGACGCTGTGTTTCTCATGGAAAGTACAATCAATAATCTTGAACACTTAGGATGGGCAAATAATTATCATGCAACCTTCTGGGGCTTTGTGTTTAAGTTTATTGCTAAGTTTTATAAGGTTGGTTTTGATGACTTGGTTCAGAAAAATGCATATCCTGAGTTATTGCGCTCTTTTGTATGGGGAAATACAAACTCCATCGAAAGATATCATATAACAGCAGAATCAAATGCCGTAAATTACGAGACTTGGGAGAAAGTAAAAAAGGCAAGTATTTGTTTTGACTCCTTGAACAATATTGTGAAGTCTGTTAATCCAAAGTTGTTCTTTGTACTTAATTCTTCTGTGGATAAGGATTATATACAGAGTGATGATACCGTAAGAAAATTGGGTATTCCTGTTGGTAACAAGAAGGACGTTATGAGGCTCACAGTAGATGAAGATAGAAAAATTGTGTATTATTATCTTCGTGATGATGATGTTCATATTATATCAATGCCACATCCAACATGGATGGGATTGTATAGTGGTTTCGGCATAGATTCATACGTTGATATAGTGATAGACTTGATTCATGAGTATAATATATGGGATTGCCTTCCTGAAGGTCACGAAGACTGGAAAGGTGAAACTCAGGTGATAGACAAATCTTCTATGTCATTCAAAAGGGCATTTCTTGCCGATTTAGCAGCATCGCTAATGAAGAACAATCTTGTAATGAGCGGACAAGAGCTACAGAAGTTATTCAATATGAATAGTGTTTTAACTCTGAATGGTTATGCCTATTCAGAAGAAGGTGGAAGAGGCATACACAAACTTATTACAAAAGTATGGGAATATTATTACTATGAGAAGAAAGATTATCAAACTGCATATAATATTTCAAGAGCATTTGTTAATCAGAATGGAGAATATGCCTGGGGATAATACAATATTCACAATCTAAGCAGGGAGAGTGTCTCGCATATGAGATGCTCTCTTTGTTTTTAAAAGAGAATTTCGCTTTCAACTCTACACTCTACACCAAACGGCATTTAATCTGTTGAAACGCAACGAATTGCAACGGTGTAGAGTTGAACATAACTTTACACTAACTCTACATCTATACACCAATTTTCAAACAAAGATGATGTAAAGTGTGTAGAGTAGGTGTAGAGTTGAAACAAACTCTACATCGTTGTAACTTTCTGTTACCCATTTGTTTAGTTAGCCTTTGGTATAGAGTGTAGAGTAAAATGCTGATAAGTTTTATAGTTGACAACAGATTTTAAGGATTAAAGACAATTGCCCTCCTGTACAGGGGGAATATAGAAATGGTTAAGAAAATCTGTTTGATCCGTAATATCTGTGGTTGTTTTTACTCTGAAAAAAAAGATTTTTCACATAACTCGTCAACTCGTCACCCTCAACGCTGCAAGTTATTGTGACTCTTTTGGTTACAGCGGTGATTCATTTCAAAACACTCGTCACCAACTCATCACCCCAAAGCCTTGTATATTGTTGAGAATGTGAGACTTACAACGTTAATTCACTCGTCACCTTTTTAGGGTGACGAGTGAATTGACTATGTAACTAATTCTATATCAGTATGATATGTTACTTAGTGGTGATGAGTGGGTGACGAGTGAAACAAAATGAATCACCTCCATAAAGCTCTAATACATAAACCCTTACAACGCTATGGGTGACGAGTTGACGAGTTATGTGAAAATTCTTTTTTTGAGATTGATTCTACTTTGCCTTTATTGCAACTCCCAAGTGATTCCTATGTGATTCCCTTGTAAGTCCCATTTTCCTCCCATTCTAAGGAACGGACCTGAAACGGACTTGGAACGGTATTACAACGGAGGTATAACGGAAGATCAACGGAAAATGTATGAACGCATATTTTTAATTGAAATTATTGAAATAATTGAAATAGTTGACGATAAACTTGAAGGATTTCAAAAATTTCAATTATTTCAATTAAATTTGGGGATACTCCTTCCAACAAGAAAGGCCCGCTTACGTGAATATATTATTTTTGGAAAGTAAATTAGGAATAAATCTTATCAGTAAATTTACTGGTTTAATTTCTTCGCAAAGCTCAGGTGCTACGCAAATCCTCATAATTTACTTTCTAAAAAAATCCAGGGCGCAAGCCCAGTTTCTTTGGTAAGGTTCAGTTTGGCACCAGAGGTGCGTTTATTTAGAACCGTCCGTTGCAGTAGTCGTCTTTCGTGACATCGAAATATCCGCCTTTGCTGCGCACGAAATCCATGAGTCGGCTAAAGGTCACGTTCATGCTCAATAGTTTCGGGTTGCCAATCATAACAAGGTTAAGACGTGCACGAGTCATTGCCACGTTAAGTTTGCGGTCGATAATCATTCCGTCCTCCTCAAACACATTGTCGGTTAGGAAATTGAGCTGGTACATCTGATGGATAGTAAATCCGTAGATGATATAATCCCTTTGGCTACCCTGATAGCGTTCAACGGTGTCAATCGTTATGTCGTGAAGGATATCTATGCCGTATCTGTCTATTGCATTCCTCACGGTGGCTATCTGATTGCGATAGGGAACAATGACGCCTACGGTCATATCTTTGCTGAAATCCTTCTGATTGAGCTTGTAAATCTGATAAACTGTTGCAGCAATCATCTCAGCCTCAATGATATTGGTTTTGAGAGAAGGGGAAAGACGCGGCTGCTCGGCTGCAACGAAGGCAATACGATGACTGCAAAGCATCTTCATTATGCCGTTGTCGGTTTCAACAGCCTTGTAGGGCAGCAGCTGATGCTCGAGCGGAACGACATCAAGGTGCCCTCCATAGAAAGCCTGATTTGGAAACTCTCCGATGAATTTGTGCATTCTTCCCTGTTTGGTGAGCATATAGACGAATCGCCCGTCATAGCCATCCGAGGTCTTGAAGCGCGACAAGAGCCTTTCGAACAACGAGAGACGACAATCGGTAAGTCCGATGGCATTAAGCTCAGGCTCATTAACAACGGATTCCTCCACAGATTGCTGCACAACGGCTGGGAGCTGCTTGTGGTCGCCTATCAGAACAAATCGGTCAATAGCCTCTTTCTCCTTGTCGTGGGCGGTTAGCAGACCTATAAGATGCGGTTCGAGAATCTGTGACGATTCATCGACAATAGCAAGGGTGAAATGCTTGAGCTTAAGCAGGCTCATATTGGCATTTACGGCACTCGTAGTGCCACAGAACACCCTCGTTTTCTTGATAAGTCGGTATAATCCATTTCCTCCTTCTTCCTTTGCAGAGCGTGAGGACAACAGATAGTCACGATATTCCTCGGAGCAAGAGAGGTCGGAGCCTATGCGTATGAAGTCGAAGTCGGGTTGTTCGCGCTTTATTTCTACCAGTTTGCTGCATATCTCATCCACAGCCCTGTTGGTATATGAAAGCAGCAGTACGTTGGAATCGGGTTCCGTAAGTTCCTCCTTGAGAAGGTTTACAAGTCCGAAAGATGTCTTTCCAGTTCCCGGAGGACCTATTATCAGAAAGATGTCGCGAGCCTGCTTGGCACGGGTGACAAGAGTATTGAATCTGCCATATTCACCGTTGATGGTCAACGAGGCATCTACATTAGGTTCACGCTGGGATAGAATCAGATCGCGCCTTGCCTTTGTGCCTGAAAGGAATCCGTGCATAGCGCTGAATAACGTGCTGGTCATTGACTCAAGCATATCGTGTTCTATTGCCCATAGAAGCCCCCCTCCATCTCCCCCGAGGGGGAAAGATTTATGCCTGTCGAACACTTGTCTTGCCGTCTGCGAGTTCCTGAGCCGTAGTTCTATTGTATCTGTCTTTATATCAACGATGCTAGCCCTTATCACAATATCTGAACAGGCATTAGGTACCTCATCTTTAGGATAGGAATACAGAATCACGATGTCGCCGATACGGAAGTTCGTGGAATCTGCCGACTGAGGCTCGTTGAAATCGAGGATAACAGACGATACAGCCTCTCCATCGCATACGAAATCCCTTATGGAAAGTTTGTCGTAGATATTTCCAGCAGATTTCTTGTCTTCAAGTGTGTCGTGCCAGATGGTAGCAAAGCCCGAATTCTCCTTCCTTTTGTTGCCGACCTTTGAAAGGAGCAGTTCGTTCTGAATGAAGCGGAGAAAACGAAGATAGTATGCCAGTTCAAGCGAAGAGGCTTTCTGGATAGGCGTGAGGAGCTCTGACAGTTGCGGACGGACATACAAATCCCATAGTTTGCCCGTCAATCCGTTCATGTTGAGCATTTCGGGGGTAAGTGTCCTGAGCAGTTCCATTCCCTCTTTGGCATACATTATCTCTGTCCATGCCAATAGGTTACGCATCTTCATGGCTCGCAGCAGCAGTTCCGGACTTTGAGGTATCAGCAGCAAGCCGTTGGAGTATTTGGAGTAAAGCAGCATGATATGCTTCAGTTGTGAGGAGTATGTCTGGAACTCATACTGGAACAAGGCACGATAAAGCAGGACCTGAATGGTGTGCGTCATCTTGGCGATAGGCGTAGAGGGGTCAGGTTGGTTTCTGACAAACTCGCCCTTACCCGACTTCTGCTCGATGATCGTCACGTCGCCGTCTTTCTGATACAGGAAGTCAAGACGGCCTTGAATGCCGAGGACCTCACTGAAGAATGAGGGTTCAAGAATGACGTTGCCCTTGTCATAGCTGCCAATAACATGGGGTAGGGCCTCACCGATAAGATGCTCAATGTTCTGCTTCTGTATCTGGGCATCCTGTTTGAATTGAGCAAAGCCGTTTACGAGTTCCGGACATGATATCATGCTCAGGGCATTGGCCCCTACAAATGACTTGATTGAATCTTCAAGACTGATATTCCTTGCATGTATAGTGTCATCAAGAAGTTGTCCGGCAAGGTTACCGAGGTGAATTGCCTTTGTATTAGGTTGTGGTTTTATCTTGTTTATGAGATTGACGAAAGGCGACTCCGCATAGCTCTCAAAACAGTTGGCTATCGTTGTAACGTTGATGAGATAGTCTGGCTCAAGAATGATGAGCTCCGGCATAAGTATCTTTCCGCTTTCATCCCTACGCACACGAACGAGATTAAGCTGGGCACCTTCCCAAAGCACTTCATTAAGATAATCCCATGAGAACTCCCCATTGCGAGTGAGCATCTTATTATCCTTGCCATAGCATATCTGTACGGTTGTATTCTCGTTCTCCTCTGTGGCATAGATATATTCGTTGTCCCATTTCTCTACTACCACACGAAGAACATTTTCATCAAACTTTCCCCATCTGTTTTTCCTGTCACTTTGCGGAAAATGCGTCTTTAGTTCAGAGGGAATATCAACCTTGTCACACAGATAATACACCAACAAGGCTGTGGCTTTGAGGTTATGGGGTAGGGAAGTGTTTAATGCCTCTGCAGTCAAGTACTGTTTCTTGTTTCTTTCTGGAAACATCTCCTTTCGTGCCAGTTGGATGAGGTTTGCAGCAGCAACAGGCACGTCATATTCCTTGATGCAATAGTCAAGTTTTGCAAAGAAGCCTACGAATGCGATCTGGCAATCCATTATGCCTTGCTCTATCACACGGGCAAACACATTCCTTATGATGTCATACCTTTGTCGGGTGTCTATGTCATCGGAAATGGCAATAAGGAGTTGGTCATAGAACATTTGAGCAGAACAAAAGACAATTGATTTGCCGATGCTATTACTTATAGTATCGGACATATCATTCTTGCGTTTTGTATAGGCTTTGAGTTTCATGAAAATATAGAAAGATTACTGCTTTTTCTTTCTTCTGAACAAGGCACGGAAAGTATCGAAGTCGTATTTCAGAATAAGACCGAGTCCTTGGGTGTTGAGTGAGTTCTTGGTGAAATATCGGTCATTAGTCTGGTTATATACCCTCACGGCAAGGTTTCCGTTAGGGAAGAGCAGGTATCGCAGGTCGAAATCGCCTATGAACTCCTGATTGGCGGTGTTGGCGTTGTCACGATAGCCGAACTGGCCATTGAAGAGCAGACGGTTGTTGAGCATAGAGCCATTGAGCATACCCTCGTACTCTGCATTATAGAATCCCTCGTCACCAGGCGAAATGTTTGCGCCGAAGTTCCAGTTATTGTTCTTCACCATCTTGTTCAGTATGTTGTTGAACTGTTGACTGAGGGTTCCGCTGACGATACTCTGCATGGCAAGCGATGTCTGGCCGACACGGCTATCCTGCACGTTGGCATTGTTGTTTTCCTGTGCATAGAAACGACCTACAGAAAGCAGATAGAGCACCTGCTGGTTTAGTTCTTCCTCGCTATTGATGAGTGAGAATATCATCTGACGTGCCTCTGCATTGTTGGTATGCGGGTCAAGGTTGAAATTGACAATTGGAGCGGCAGGCGTGCCTGTGATGTCCATAAGACAATCTACCTTGATGTTGTTACTTGAGAATGAGTTGCCAATGTTCAGATCGGAAAGCGATACACTATTCACCGTGTATTTTGCCTGCATGTTAAGAACGGCACTGTATGGGTTTCCGCTGAACGCTATGCTACTGCCACTAAGGAAGTCGAATTTACGGTTTATGACATTCTGGATAGTCATCTTGTAGATACCGTCGTTGATGAGGTAGTTACCGTAAAGGTCAAAGTCTCCTTTGTTGTAATAGTTGGCACGAAGCACACCAGAGCCGTGGAGGTCGATATAATCACCGGTATTACGATCCATGAGTATGCGCAGGGTAGCAGCAGGCGTGACATTGACAAGGAAATTCATGCGCATATTGGTGCTCACGTCCTTTAGTTCCTTTTCCTCTTCTTCATCGTCAGCATTCTTATCGCTGTTGTTCTTCTGCTGTTTCTTATTTACAGATTTCCAGTTGATGAACTCGGAACGTGTGATAGCATCAGGACTCGTGGCATTGTAAACCATGCTGCTTCCAGGCTCCACATTACCATTGACGTCAAAGAGAAGTTCGCTGCTACGGCCTGTAATCTTACATTTTCCGGTCATAAAGGCTGTGCCGTAGAAGTTCATTTCGCCAAAGTCGTGGAAGTCATAGCATAGCAGTTTCTCTGCATCTATGACGAAATCATAGGTCATGCGACTAAGGCATTTATGATGCAAGCCACCAGAGAAATATGCCATATTGCCGTATTTATCGTATATAGGCTGTTTCTCGACGTAGATGTCGTTTGGTATGAAATGTACTTTAGCATCATGGAAGGCATATCGGCAGTTGAGTGACGTTATGTTCACAGCACCATTGATAAGCATTTCTCCTTCAAGGTTGACTCCAGAGAAAGGACCGAACAGATGCAGACGGCCTGTGCATGTGCCGTTCACCTCATCCATGAACGAACTGCAGAAGTAGTGCATGAAGTCAAGATGCTCGTTGTTTGCCTGAATGTCAAGGTCAATCTCCTCACGATGCGGAGACACGAAACCGCCTATATTGAGAAGCGTACGGTCATCATCCTCGGCATAGGCATCTATGTCAATTTGTTTCTTTGAGTTGTTTAGTTGGGCATCAATATGCAGATTACCCATTCTGCCTTCCTGGAACGTAAAGCCCGCGACGTCAATATGTCCAGATGCCTCTGGAGCTTCGAGAATGCTATGACCTGCAATATGTCCGCTTGCGAAACCGCCAAATTCAACGGAGTGGAAATTGACAAGGTTGAGGATATAGCTGACATTGACGTTCTTGAGGTCTGCCATTAGATAGTCGCTTGAAGACTTGGATGCAACGCCATTGACATATATATGCTGGAAGTCATTCTCAAAAGCGAAATGGTCGATGCTCAGGCGGTTGTCCGTATAGACGATATCACGTGAATGCATACGCCATATACTGTCACCAACCTGGATGTCGGATCTGTCTATACTGATATGGGCATTGGTTGCACCAAGAGGAGATGGGGTGAAATTAGACTTCAAATTCAGCTTTCCACGGAATATGTTATCCCTGTTATTGTTCCATGCTATGGTTGCATTCAGAATGTCATTGGAAGCCTTTGCCTCGAGTGCAACGCTGAAAGGCTCGTTGTCTGGGTCCTTGTCGGGCATCTGCATGGAGATACTGCCGCAAAGACCTTCCTCCGGTGTCCAGAGAAGCAGTTGTACATTCTCCAGTTCATGCTCGAAGGCGTTTATTGAAGGAATATCGAGGAAGAGGTTTGCCTGTTTCGTATAGCCATTGATATAGCCTTGGAAGGTTGCAGGTCGGTGTAGGTCGATATCCACTCCTACGAGCTTGCGTAGCCATTCAGTAGAAAGCATCTGTCCGTCGATTACCACATTGCCGGCATAAGACTGGTTGGCTGTATTGACAGAGAGAGAAGGCAACTGTGCATGTACAAGTTCGATTATGGTATTCTGTAACTGTGAAGGTGTGAAATCTCCTTTAACAAGAAGTTTTGCATCATCACCTTCAAGTGTTATCTGTCTTTCGGAATTATTGTTGAGTGTAGAACTGATGTGGATATTCTGAACATACAGATTCTCAGGCATAGCCCCCTCTTTCACATTACCGCCAATCATACTTAGGTTGGACAAATCGACATAACCGACAATATCATCGATGCTGCTGCCATGAAGATTGGTATTACAATGCAGGGAGAACACGCCATCGTTCCATTTGTCTGTAAGTCCTAACTGCTTGGGACAAAAGTGCTCAAGTTCTATATCTGCATCTATGTCCTTAACCTTACCGCTAAGTTTTACTTTGGCTTTGGCGGTCATCAGCACGTTGGGATCGTCAATGGAGAATTTGCCATTCACATTGCCGTTGCTATACTCACCAGACACTTCCATATTCTGGTATGTATAGTTCTTGTATTGGAATTGAGGGATAAGTCCGTCAAGTTTGAAAGAAGAAATCCTGCCTTCCTTCAGTATTACGTCGGCGGAGGCATCAGCGGCAATGATTCCTATTTCCGGATTTCCTAGAATCTGTCCGAGTACAAGGTCGTTGGTCTTGATGTGGGTATCTAATTCCTTACCGTCAAATTCACCTGTAACGGTAATAGCTCCGCATTTGTCAGTCGTTATGTCCTGGTTGAAGGCTATCAAAGACTTTGTACCATAAGCTGTTCCGTTGAGGGCAATATCACCAAGTCCCATTACCTGTGAAGGCATAGGAGTAATTTTGTTCAGAGTCTCGAATAAAGCTGATGACACGTAGAGGGATAATGGTTCTATGCGCCATTTCAGGTCGGTAAGGAATGACTCTGCCTTTCCTTCTACATCAAGTTCTATGGAGTTGTCGGCAGCTTTTACTGAGGTCTTGAAATTTGCATTACCCTTTTCCCCGTTCAATGAGACATTTGCTGATAGTTCTGGGAGTTTCTTTGTCTCAAATGGCAATAGGGAAGCGATGTCGCTGAAACGGAATCGCGGTATTTCAATATCGGTATCGAACTTCAGGGCTTCTTCAACTATTTTGCCGTTTTTGAAACTGTAATCTGCTCTCAGTTTCGGAATACTGATTTCTGAATGGGGTAGGGCAATCTTCAGATTTGTAATGCCAGCCTTATGAGCATCAGCCTTAGCATGGAACTGTATATCCTTTACCTCCAGTCCTGACTTTTCAAAAAAAGAGAGGTGCTTTACGTTAATATCAATAGCTTCGTCGGTAAGTTCGTAAAGCATGATATGAGTTGACAACTTGCTTATTGACAGATGATTGATGTCTAACTTCTCGTTTTTCTGTGGGAGATATCTCAGATTATATTTCACCGCGCCGTTACGGATAACGAGTGATGAAATCTGGAGATTCAATGGAGTATTTGAAGTTGTGTCCTTGGAAGCAAGGGAATCAACGATGAATTGGAAGTTCAGTTTATCGTTTGGGGTGTTCTTGTAGATGTTGGCATCAAGACCGAAAAGCTGAGCAGAGGTAAGGTTTATCTTACCGCTCATAAGGTCGATGAGGTCTATTTTTACAGAAACACGGGAAGACTTCAGAAAACGCTCCTTGTTCTGGTCATAGACCTCAAATCCATCGACTATGATACGATTCAGAAAACCTAAATTTACTTTCTCTATCTCTACACGGGTTCCTATTCTCTCTTCAATCTTTTCCTTTAACCCACTCGCAATAAATGCTTGTACTGATGGCAGATGTATTACTGCCATCAGTACAGCATATAGAACAACAATGGTCCATATGGTTCTTGATAATATGTGGAGTAGGGTTTTATTCAACGTCTTCTCAATAGACTCTCGGACCAAAGATTGTTGTACCTATTCTCACCATTGTACTACGACATTCCTGTGCTATCATATAGTCGCCGCTCATACCGTAGGAACGCACAGAGAAATCGTCATTGTCGGCAAAGTATTTTGCCTTTACTTCATCGAAGAAATCAGCAGCGGTGATGAATTCCTGACGTATCTGGTTTTCATCGTCCACATTACTTGCCATCATCATTATACCACGTATGTGGATATGTGGCATTGCCTTCCATTCACCATCGGCAAGCAATTCACGGCATTCATCAAGTTCCATGCCGCTCTTTGTCTCCTCGTCAGCGATATGGAGTTCGAGAAGAACATCGATCACACGTTCAACCTTTGCTGCTTGTTTCTCTATTTCGCGCAGAAGACGGATGGAATCAACAGCTTCGATCATTGAGACGTAAGGAACGATGTATTTCACCTTGTTGGTCTGTAAATGTCCGATGAAATGCCACTTTATGTCCTGTGGTAACTCCTGATGCTTCTGCTTGAGTTCTTGTTCACGGCTTTCTCCGAAGACACGTTGACCGGCTGCATATGCCTCTTCTATGTATTCCTTCGGATGAAACTTACTGACTGCTACGAGTTCAATGCCTTCGTGCAGGCTTTGCTTCACTTTCAGGAGGTTTTCTTTTACTGGATACATTCTTTTGTGTAATTACAAATAACGAATTTCCATATACTTTTTAATTCAAGTTCCGATACACCCAACTTGTCTGGTTTTCAGAGACAATATATTTTCAATTCTCAATCGGAACAGAATCGAATCTGAAACGGATTTGAATCGGACTTGAAACGGACCTGTAACGGACTTGAATTGTAGTTGCTTTTTCTTAACGTAAAATTATTGGATTCACGTTAATTACACATTAGTATTTTCTTCGTACTCAGGCTTGGCATCCGGCTCATTATTTGATTTCAAGTCGTTATGCTGGAAAACATCGAGGATATTTGTCTCGGCAATGTTTGAGATTACGTAATCAATCATTGTCTGTCCCATCACATCGCCGATATATTTTACTGCCTGTGGCAAGGTGTGAGCCTGAACAAGATAATTTACTGCAGAACGTTTTTCCTTCTGTGTCTTTTCATCGAAAGTGATAAATTGGAGCTTTGCCTTGAACCAACGGTCGTCGCTGTTAAGTTCAGAGAAGAATATCTCCTTGTATGGTGCAGGCTTAATGCCGTTAATGTTGAATTCGCCAGAGATATAGACCGACATCTCTTCTGTTATAATACTTTCTGCCTCTGTGAAAGTAAGGGCATCGACTACATACTGTTCTGTTATTGGCTTTGGGGTGCCGTCATCAGTCATCTTGTCATAACGCACCTTTACCTCGTACCATTGTGATGTTATTGATTTCATTTTTTACTTTTATATTTTTATAAACTTGTGAATGCAAAATTACGAAAATTTCCCGTAATTCCGAAGAATTTTACATTATATTATAATTTATGAGGATTTTTAGCAAAGATTATTTTGATAAACGGCGAGATTTCTGTACCTTTGCACATAAATTTATAATAATTATTTAAAAAAATGCCAAAAATATCGGTTCGCGGACATGAGATGCCGGAGTCTCCAATCAGAAAACTTGCACCTCTTGCTGTCGCAGCAAAGAAACGCGGTACAAAAGTTTACCATCTGAATATCGGACAGCCTGACCTGCCAACTCCGCAGGTAGGACTCGATGCTTTGAAGAATATAGACCGCACCATTCTTGAATATTCCCCTTCACAGGGCTACCAGTCATATCGCGAAAAACTTGTAGGCTATTACGAGAAATACAACATCAATGTCTCTGCTGATGATATCATCATCACAAGCGGAGGCTCTGAGGCTGTGTTGTTCTCTTTTATGGCTTGTCTTAACCCTGGTGACGAGATTATCGTTCCAGAGCCGGCATACGCCAACTACATGGCTTTTGCCATTTCTGCAGGAGCAAAGATCCGTACTATTGCTACGACAATAGACGAGGGTTTCTCTCTTCCTAAGGTAGAGAAGTTTGAGGAACTTATCAATTCTCGTACACGTGCCATCATGATCTGTAACCCGAATAATCCTACGGGCTATCTATATACACGTCGTGAGATGAACCAGATTCGTGACCTCGTGAAGAAATACGACCTCTATCTTTTCTCTGATGAGGTTTATCGTGAATATATCTACACCGGTTCTCCTTATATCTCTGCGTGTCATCTTGAGGGAATAGAACAGAATGTAATCCTTATCGACTCTGTATCAAAGAGGTATTCAGAGTGCGGAATCCGTGTAGGTGCTCTTATTACAAAGAACAAGGACGTGCGTGCTGCTGTGATGAAATTCTGTCAGGCTCGTCTTTCCCCTCCTCTTATCGGACAGATCGTGGCAGAGGCATCACTTGATGCACCTGAGGAATACTACCGTGATGTATATGAAGAATACGTAGAGCGTCGTAAGGTTCTCATTGACGGACTTAACCGTATTCCTGGCGTATATTCACCAATACCTATGGGCGCATTCTATACTGTTGCAAAGCTGCCTGTTGATGACTCAGAGAAGTTCTGCCGTTGGTGTCTCGAGAAATTCGAGTACGAAGGCGAGACTGTTATGATGGCTCCAGCTGCAGGTTTCTACACTACACCGGGTGCCGGCATCAATCAGGTACGTATTGCCTATGTGCTGAAGAAGGAAGACCTTGAACGTGCTCTTTTGGTACTTCGCAAGGCTCTTGAGGCATACCCAGGTAGGGTAGATGATGAGGTGTGAGGTTATGAACTTCCCTTTATTCATAGCGAAGAAGATATACAATGGTGAGGGCGACGGACAGAAAGTCAGTCGCCCTGCTATTCGTATTGCTACTATCGGAGTGGCTCTCGGTCTTGCTGTGATGCTTGTCTCTGTTGCTGTTGTACTTGGCTTTAAGCATACTATTCGCGACAAGGTCGTAGGATTCGGCAGTGACATAACTGTTGCCAATTTCTTTACCTTGCAAACGGCCGATACAAAGCCTATACAGTTGAACGACTCTATGATGACCGTTCTGAAGCGTATCGACGGTGTGAAGCACGTACAGAGATATGCTATGACACAAGGTATTCTGAAGACTGACTCTGATTTCCTTGGAGTTGCATTCAAAGGGGTAGGGGAAGAGTATGATACCGCATTCCTGTCACGCAATATGGTTGAGGGAAGCATCCCTAAATTCTCTAGTGAGAAGAGCGGGAATAAAATACTCGTTTCAAAAATAATGTCTGATAAGCTGAATCTCCATGCAGGTTCAAAGGTTTATGGATATTTCATGACTGGAGGGGATGTCCGCATGAGGAAATACACGGTGAGTGGCGTTTATCAGACAAACCTTTCCAAGTACGATGAGACAATGTGCTTTGCCGACCTTTACAGCGTAGTGAAACTCAATGGCTGGGAGGCGGATCAGACTACAGGTGCAGAGCTGTCGATTAAGCAGTATGACCAGCTTGATCAGGTACTCCATTCTGTCACTAAGAAAGTAAACAAGCATGTTGATGCCTATGGTGAGACCTATTGTTCTGCTACTGTAGAGGAATTGAATCCGCAGATATTCTCATGGCTTGAGCTTCTTGACCTCAATGTATGGATTATCCTTGCTTTGATGGTATGCGTAACTGGATTTACGATGATTAGCGGACTCCTCATTATCATACTTGAGCGTGTGCAGATGATAGGTGTGTTGAAGGCGTTAGGAGCAAGAAACGGTATGGTACGCCATACATTCCTGTGGTTTGCTATATTCATCATCGGTAAGGGTATGATTATCGGAAATATTCTCGGAATAGGAATATGCCTCATACAACATTATACTGGTATTGTGAAACTTGATCCTGCTATCTACTATGTTGCAGAGGCTCCTGTGGAAATAAATATTCCGTTATTCCTTCTTGTCAATATCGCCACTCTGCTTGTTAGTGTGCTGGTCTTGATCATCCCGAGTTTCCTTGCCAGTCATATCCGTCCCGCTCAATCCATGCGTTACGAGTAAGGCTCGCAGCATGACCTCAGTCTGTTTTCTGCGCGCTCTGGTTTCCGGAATGCTCATGTCTGCTTTCTCAAACCATGTCTTTGCTTGCCGGAAATTCTCTATCTGGATAGAATCAGACTGCATCATCATTCCGCAGCATCCCATGCGGTAATAGATATCGCCTTTCTCGCATTCGTTGGCAACGGGAATAGACATCTCATAATAGTAGAGGGCGGTAGGGTAGTCGCCCAATAGGAAATGACTCTCTGCACAGGAATAGTAGCAAACTCCTCTCTCATGTGGAGGAAACGGCTCTAAATGAGGAATTATACTGTCAAGCATCTCTGCAGCATGACGATAGTCCTGTTCCTTGAAATAGCATACGCCCATATAGGCATAGAAACGAGGATTGAGACGATACTTCTTTGCTAAGCCCTCAAAGAGAATAAGGGCCTCGTGGTACTTCTGTCCGCCAAAGTATTCTATCGCCTTCCCAAGTTTCTCCGACTCTCTTACCTGCGCATTTACAGATGATAGGGTAGAAAGAGCAAGGAATATGAATAATGCTACTTTTTTCATTACCTAATAGTTGATTTCGTATGCATAAGGTAGTTGTTCCTCATAAAAATGACATAAAAAACAGAAAAATATTATATGAGAATGAAAAAATTTTTTTCTATAATAGTTCTTGCGGCAATCGCAATTAGTTCACAAGGGCAGGGGCTTCAGCGTTTCTTCATTGAGACACCAGATAGTATCCAGCCTTACATGAAGAAACTGGATAGGGAAGCTATGATTTTGAGTGCTGATCCGTCAAAGGACACTTGTAGCTATATGAGCATCTTATATGGCGGAAATGTAAGTATTACGCATCTCAGTCCTGAGCTTATTGTATTTCATCCATCAAATACCCTTACTCAGGAATATGCCATTCTTCCTGCTGATAACGATTCTGTTTTCTGCGTTATTTCCACATACAAGGCTCCAGAAGGGGAGAGTAACGTGAAGATCTACGATAGGAACTGGTCTTTGCTCTCCACACTTAACCTCACAGACAAGGCGAAGCTTGCACGACCTGACAGCATCTCTGAGGCTCGTTTTGAGGAAATATGCCAAACTCAGGAAATCAAGATGGTATTGGCAAGCATTGACAAGAAAAACACAAAACAACTGAATGTTGAGTATTCAATGCCATTGATGAGTTCTGACGAAAAAAAGGCTTTTTTACCCTTGATTTTGAAAACGAACCTTAAATGGG
>Ga0326513_10001382_pt1 | contig 19218 bp, 24 predicted proteins | sample 2_2465_0518_D_FD_203654 | JGI IMG/M metagenome (GOLD analysis project Ga0326513, IMG submission 203654) | Bovine rumen microbial communities from UC Davis, California, United States - 2_2465_0518 | ecosystem: Host-associated > Mammals > Digestive system > Stomach > Rumen | place: USA... | reverse complement strand
AGGAAATACAAGTCCGGGCCTATTGCCAGCCACCAATAATAGGTAGAAATAAAAGGAAACTTAATATTGGCCTATTCATGGCAGCCGACCGTCCATATAACCCCCACGGTTAAATCCCCCCACACAAATCCCAGTTTGTCATCCACTTGCTGCCCACCCGGGCAATCACCCACCCACCGGCATCCCCCACCCCCCCACACAAAAAAAAGAGGCCGCCTCACCGGCAGCCCCTCCAAACATCTCTCTACCTTTCCTTTTTCGACAGCTTCCCCCCGTCCATCGTCAGCACCCGGTCGGCGTATTGCGCCGCCTCATCTTCGTGCGTCACGAGCAGGACTGCGGCGCCGTCATCCGCCGCGCCGCGCAGAAGCTCCAGCACCGCGATCACATTTTCATCGTCCAGACCCGCCGTCGGCTCATCCGCAAGGATGATCCCAGGCTTCATGAGCATCGCCCGGGCGATCGCCATGCGGCGCAGTTCTCCGCCGGACAATTCATTGGGCTTCGAATCCATTAAGGAAGTCAATCCGACCTTCTCCAGAAGCTCTTTGGCCCTGCTCTCGGGCGCCGCGTCCTTGTGGTAAAGGACAGAAGGAAGAAGCACATTCTCCAGAACCGTCAGCGACAACAGCGCTGTATGTCCCTGCGGGATCAAGCCGATCTTCCCGTTTCTGAGCTTTGCGACCGACTCTTCGTCCAAAGAGTACAAGTCAGCCCCGTCAAGAAGAACCTTTCCCGAGGTGGGCGTCAGCATGCCGGCCAGCATGTTCAGAAGAGTGCTCTTTCCGCTGCCGGATCTTCCCGTTATTTCGATCATTTCTCCCGATCTCAAGGTGAGATCAGTGGGCTGTACCACCATGAAAACGTTGCTGCCCTTCCCGGCGCGCGGGAAGTCTTTTGTCAATCCCTGAGCTTCTAATATCATCTATTCACCCTCCTTGAGCACAAGGCTCGCATCCATTCCGGCGACCTTCCGGATCGCGATCCATGAAGACACGGCGCCTGCAAATATAACCGTGACAAGCGCCGCCAAAGCGAGCAGGATCACCGTTCCCGCCGAAGGAAGCACAAATCCAACGCCGAGGCTCTGTCCGATCAGCCCTCTGAACATGAAAAGGATAACTGCGGAGAGAACGATTCCAATAATTCCTCCAATCAAATTTACTGCCATCGCTTCTTTCGTGACGATCCCAGACAGGATCTTTCTGCTCGCTCCCATCGCGGAAAGCGAAGCAAATTCGCGTCGGCGCTCATTGATCATCAGGGCAAAGAGCAGGACCGTCATCAGCATTCCGATCAGCCAGAAGATGACAGTGAAAACCGATACTGTTTTCGAGATGCCGTCAAGGCTCTCGCTGATCCCTGCGACCATATTTGTGGAAGTGGAGACACTCACACCGCTGACTTTCTGCCGGATCTCTTCCGCCACTGTCTCAATGTCCGCGTCCGGCGATACTTTGACCATTACGGCGGAGACCACCTCATCCGGATCATATTCCGTATACTTGTTGAGGCCCTTCACGAAGGATGACTCGATGAGCACCTTCACCGTATCGATCGTCATGTAGACACAGTTGTCCAGCGTAGAACCCGTGGGCGCAAACTGGCCGATGACGCGGCAGTCATTGTCGTAAAAGCGGATGATGAGGTCGTCGTTCGGCGTGACATTGCTGCCCACGAACACATCCATCAGCCCCATTTCCCCCTCTTTGTAGGAATCCGCGATCCAGGGCTGGACCGTGAAATCCGTCGCCGGGTCGAAGGCGATCATCTGAAGTTTCGCGCTGCAGCAGCCGGCCTTCGCCGAAGCCATAAACAGCTGCGGCGATACCCGTTCAATGCCGCTGATCTGCGCGATCTCATCGGCCTTCGAGCGCTCCATATAGAAATAGCCCGGTTCCATCTGCAGGAGCACGGTTTGCGCGTCAAACTCGCTCCCCGCGTCCTCAGGCGTGACCATAATGTCTGCGCCCAGACGGTTCTGAACCGTTTTGAGTCCCGTCTTCACGCCTCCTATGACCATCGTTCCGCCGAAAACCGCTACCGCCATCAGCATGGCGAAGATCACCAGCGCAGCCGTTCTTCCGGCATAGCCCTTCAGGTTTCTGAAGGAGAGATTTTTTAATGAGAGCATTCCATCCTCCTGTTATGTGAGCAGCATCTGCCCGCTCAGTTTCTTTGATGCCTTCTTTAATGCAAGCCATGCGGAGAACAGCCCCGCTGCCACCGTAACGACAACGGCGGCAAACACAGCAGCTAAGATCCCTCCCGTGGGATACCCTTTTCCAAACAGCAGAAACCCGATCCCCGCCAAAATAGTGCCGGCCACAGCTCCAGCCAGATGGACCAGAAAGGCCTCCGACAGCATGACCCGGTTCACAATCCGGCGAGAGGCTCCGATGGCCTGCCACACGTGGAGTTCCCCCGTCCGCTCTTTCATGAGCATGGACTGCATGATCCCGAGTGCCGCGAGCAACACAAGCCATGCCACCGCCGCAATAACCGCCAGCATTTTCGTCGTACTCTGTATGCCGGAGGACGCCTGCGTCAGCGTCTCCTCGCTGCGGACCGCCGTGACTTTTCTGACATAGATGTTGATCCAGTCTGTCACACTGCCCACTTTGCTTTTATCGATGACCCGGACCGGTGCAGAAGAAAACTGCTTGTCCGGATTCACGGAAGCATAAGTGTCGGTCCCGGCCTCCTTGGAAGCTTTGATGAGCTCTCTCAAGGTGTCCATACATACAAATACCGACGTGTCCAGAGAAGATCCCGTCTCCTCCAGACGCGCCGCCACCGGCCAGTCTTTCCTATACAGTGTGATCATGTTGTTCTCCGCAACCACTTTAGAGCCCAGGATCACGCTCCCTGCCGGCGTCTGAATATCCTTTTCATTCTCCAGCCAGGGAGAAATGACGAAATCCGTTTCAGGCTCATATCCGTAGATCCAGATCTTACTGCCGTCAGCTGCGGTATCTGAAATGTAGATCTGATGCGTCACAGCGGAGATCCCGTCGCAGTATTCCATCTTGTCCAGCATGGAGCGGTCTCTGTAGACCTCCACCGGCGTTCCCTGCATCAGCAGCGATTTCATGGAGATCTTACTTTCCGCTGCTGTGGGATACACCAGCACATCGGCTCCCAGCCGCGCCTGAGCCCTGGCGAGCTCCTGCCGCATTCCCAGCATCATCATGATCCCGCCAAAGACACACGCCGCCTGCGCCAGCGTCAGAACAAACAGGATCACCGTTCTGACCGGATGGGTCCTCAGATTCTTTATTGGTATTTCTCTAAGAGATAGCATTTCTTGCCTTTCGTCACTGTTTTGCCCCGACTTTGATCCAGATCGCCGGACGAACCGCATAAGATATATCCGCATAAGCTCCGGCTATATAGGGAACTCCGGAGGGCTCCACGAACTGCGCCGTGTACTCGTAAGCGCCAGGCGAGCGGAGCCACCACTCTGCCGCGCCTGTCTCATCTATGTGAGCGCCCTGCTCGATCGCGTAGGCCGTAGGAACGGCCTTTCCGACATATTCCTGGTCAATCTCATTGCCCATATAAATGCCGGCTTCCTGCTCGCTGAGCAAGAAAACATAGTCCTGCGTGTCCGCGCCGCCCTCCGTCCCTGCCTCGGACTGATCCGTATTTACGTTGTCCGCAAGGACAATGCTCTGCTTTTCCTCGTCAGTGAACACAGAGTTATAAAACTCGTCCCCGAGCCAGGCGCGGATCGCGCTGGTCTCCCAGGTCACCGGCTCAAAGGGCACGTCATTATAGGTCCGACAGTCCAGGCAGTTCACGCTGAGCAGAAGGACTTCATCGCCGATCCGCTCGAGCACCCGCCACTCAATGGGCTCTGCGCCGTCAGAAAGGTTATTGTTCTGCTCATAGGTCCCCAGAGCGACAATATCTCCCTTGGAGAGCGGCTGATCTGCCGCAGGCTTTTTCAAGGTCAAAACAGCAATTCCCGCCACGACAACGGCGATCAGCAGAAGTGCTGCCGCGCCTATATATTTCTTCTTTCCTTTTATCTCCATTATTTCTTGAGCTCCCTCAGGATTCCCCATCCGGCCAGCAGCGCACAGAGGATCGCCATGATCCTGACAAAGGGCTGCATGACCGTATAGCAAGGCATCGTCTTCATCATGCACATAGGCATGAGAGTTCCCGGGATCAGGAACGCGATGACTGAGACGACTAGCGCGGCAATATTAAGCAATATTACTGCCGTCTTGCTCTTTATCACCGCTGTTAATATAAAGAGCACTGTCAGAGCAGCTCCGCATACCGCGACCGCGATCTGCGCCTGATGGCATCTCATCCAGGTTCCGTCTTCCTTCGGCCCGCAGGCGGAAAAGACCGTCATAACGCCCACAGCAAGAAGCAGTCCGACCGCTGCCGGTATCAAAGTGATCCATTTATTTTTATCTGTCATTTGATCTCACCTCTCACTTAAAAATGACTAACTCCAATAAGCCACGGCATTAGAATACACTAACTCACATTAATAATAAAGTACAAAAAAACCGGAAAGCAACTTATCCGTTACTTTCCGGCACATTTTCCTGCGTTCTTCTGTTATTACCACTCTTTTTCCTGTTTCTCTGTCCGGGACCGCATCCTTTTTCGATCAATCTGTTTCCTGTTCATCCTCTTGTTTCTTTGAGACCGTGCTAAATATGCCCCATAAAGCAAGTAATGCCGTAATACCTGTCATCCCCTTGGTAAATGGTTTCAACACTGCCTGGCAGCGCATATGATCCAGAAAGCACATATGTACCAGAGTTCCCGGGATCAGGAACGCGACCGCGGATAGTACCAGGGCCGCAGCGAAACAGATCACTCTTACTGATCTGTTTCGGACAAAGGCCGCGATCACAAAGAGAGCAGTCAAACCTGCTCCGGCTAAAGCGACATCGATCTGCGCATTATGGCAGTTCATCCATGTCCCGTCATCTTTGGGCCTGCAAGCTGAAAACACAGTCATAGAACCAACAATAAGCAGTAAACCAGCAGCAGCCGCGATCAATGCGATCACCCTGCTCTTATCTGTCATCGTATTTCTCCTTAAAAAATATCGGTTATGAGTTTTGTTTATCTGTAGGAAGAAAATCACCCTTTTATATAATACCTAAATTGAATCTAAATTGAAACAAAACTCTTTATAAATCACCGAAATATTTTCTAAAGATTTACGGTTTGTCTGCAAATTTGTATCCGGTGCCCCAAACAGTAAGGATGTATTCGGGTTTTTGCGGATTCTCCTCGATCTTCTCCCTGACCCTTCCGATATGGACCATAACAGTTGCTGTATCTCCCGAAGTATCCTGCCCCCAGAGCTTTTCAAACAGAGTCTCCCTTGAAAAGATCATTCCCGGGTGGGATGCAAGGAAATACAAAAGCTCGTACTCCCTGTTCTTGAGGTTCACTTCCTTACCGCGCACCGTGACTTTGCGGTAAGGCACGGAGATCACCAGATCCCTGTACCGGATCTCCTCTTCCTCTGTACTGTTTTCTCCCAGGAGAATTTCATGAATACGGATATGGGCCTTTACTCTTGCGACCAGCTCGGTCGGATTAAAGGGTTTAATAATATAATCGTCCGCGCCCAGCCCCAGGCCCCGGATCATATCCACATCTTCGGTCTTGGCTGTCACCATGATGATCGGAACATTATGATCCCACCTGATCCTGCGGCAGATCTCAAACCCGCTCATCCCCGGAAGCATGATGTCAAGGATCAACAGGTCATACTCTCCGCTTTCCGCTTTTGAAAATCCCTCATCTCCGTCGCCGCAGATCTCCACCTCATAGCCGGAGGCCTCCAGATAATCTCTCTCCAGTTCCGCCGCCAGCCTGTCGTCTTCAACGATCAGTATTTTCTTCATTCCTGCTTTCCCCCTTTGCTGATGGCAGTGTCATTGTGATGCACAATCCGTTTTCAGATGTTGCTTCGACTTGTCCGCCCTGTCCCTCTATGATCCGCTTAACAACAGCCAGTCCGACCCCGCTGCCCTTTTCCGGCGCTGTCCTCGATTTGTCCGCTCTGTATAGGGTCTCGAAAATATGCTCCAGATGTTGCTTGCCTACTCCCGGCCCGTCGTCGGAAAATCGTATTTCCACTTTATCACTATTTTGCCGGACAGCGATCTCGACCCGAGATCTCTCCGCCGTCCGATATTTCACTGTGTTGTCAAACAGATTCATGAACACTCTCTGCATCTCCCGGATGTCGAGTTTCACCTCCGCTTCCGGCGCCTGCGTCCGATAGCGGACATCCACCTTCCTGTCTGCAAGCCAGGCCTCTTTTTCCGAGAGCAGCTGCCGGATATACTCATCCAGGTTTACCTTATCGAGGCGCAAAAATTCGCTTCCTTTGTCCATCCTGACAAGAAGCGAGAGACTTCCGGTCAGTCTCTCCATATCGTCCACCCTTGTCAAAATAGCGTCGCAATATCTGTTTCTCTTTTCCGGCGTGTTCGCGATCCCGTCCTTGATGCCCATCGCATATCCCTTTATGGATGTCAGCGGAGAACGCAGGTCATGGGTGATCCCGCGGAGTCTTTCTCTCTGCTGTTCCTCGTCCCTGTCATGCCTCTCCTGCGCCTCTTTAAGCTGAACACGCATGCGGTCAAATTCTTTGCACACTTCCCCGTATTCGTTGTTTACGGCATAAGAAATGCGGTAGTCCAGATTCCCCTTTGCTGCCATGGCAGCGCCTTTTTTAAGTTCCCGCAGCGGATTCATCACCTCTCTTGCGATCAGCCGCGAAAAGATCGTCGATACGACCGCAACGCAGGCCACCGTGATCATCAAAAACACAAAGCTGAATCCCTTCGGTACCATATACAGCGGAGTCAGTGATCCCACTACCCCCATATCTCCCCGGCCACTGTTGAATACCCCCGTCAAATACCAGATCTGTCCGAAAGCCTGAAAACTGTCCCGTATTATTATACCTTGCGCAGACATATACATCATTTCGGAAGAACCATTATTGACACTTGCGAGCATACCCAGATCTGCCGCGTCCAGGTTCGTAAAAGAGACGCCGTACGGAGACTCCGCCTGAATATGAAAGCCAAGGTTCTCAAGCTCCTCAACCCTCTCCTTCTCCGGGATCAGCATTACCTCTGCACTCTGCCCTCCGTCAACAGGAACGGCTTCCCAGTTCATCCCTGAGATTTCCTCTTCAAAGGTATAAAGAATATTCATCGTCCTTGTCAGTGCATTGACACCTTCGTTCGACCCTGGGATGTCCTTCGGAAAGGTCGAATTGTTAAGGTGTACGTATTTTGTACAGATTAAGATGACCAGCATTGTTGTTAACAGAGTGATCATTATATTGCCCATCAATATTTTCTTTCGTATAGTCATTCGTACTCCCGAAACAATGGATCAGAAAGCCATTACCCCTATACACGCCGACAGAACGATCAGCATGATCGGCGAAAACTTATTTTTCAGTAACCTTCTGCCGCCAAAAAGCGTCAGAAACAACACCAGCGTCACAAGACAATTCTTGAGGTTAATAATACTCCCCCCCGAGCCGCGCGCACAGTTCTGAAGGATCATATACACGCCGGTTGCCATGATTATACCAATAATGCACGGTTTCATGCCGCTCAGCGCCGCCCTCACATACTTATTTTTTATGGCATTTTTCATGACCGCCGTCACCAGCAGGATCACTATAAAGGACGGCAGTACTACTGCGATCGTCGCGAGAACTGCACCCGGAAGGCCTGCCTGACTGCTGCCCACATAAGTCGCCAGATTGACCATGATCGGCCCCGGCGTGCTCTCACTGACTGCGATCATATAAGACAGTTTATCATCATTCAGCCATCCATAGGAAAGAACAATATCCCGGATCAGCGGAATTGCGGCGTAGGCCCCGCCAAAAGCAAACATTCCGACTTTCAGAAAACCCCAGAAAAGCTCGAGATAGATCATTTGGACACCCCGCTTTCCTTTATTCCGCCACTCGCTTCGCCCGGTTTATTTGAAGTGGCAGCTTCCTTCCTTTGCCCCGGTCCCTTCGCGCCGCCCGAACAATCTCCGCCTCCCCCTGCCATTACCGCGAGCCCTGCCAGTGCGCCGCACAGCATCAGGACAATGGTTGAGATGCGCAGGGAAAATGCGTTGATCGCTATCATCGCCAAAAAAGCGACCGCCACAACGACCTGCGCAAATCGTTTATTTTTCGCCTTCTGTCTCATCTTCTTAAACATAGTGATCCCGGCGTCCAGGATCAGGATCCCCACTGCGATCCGGATTCCTCCAAATGCCTTTGCGACCCACTCAATTTCCAGGAAATTGTCCAAAAAGCGGGAGATCCCGAAAACAATCAAAAAAGAGGGCAGCACCATTCCGACAGTCGCCGCCAGCGCGCCGGCAAACCCTGCCTGTTTATAGCCCACATATGTGGCACAGTTTATGGCGATCGGCCCGGGAGTTGATTCCGCGATAACAGTCACGTTCATCATGTCATCATGCGTGATCCACTTCTTTTTGTCCACGCAGGCATCCGTGATCAGCGCGATCATGGCGTACCCGCCGCCGAAAGTAAAGCATCCGATCTTCGCAAATGTCAGAAAAAGATCTGCCAGAATGTTCATCCCGCTTCCTCCCCCGTTCCTTTTCGATATAATATTATCATACTCTTGCCCACCCGCGAATTTTTACCGAAATAAGGGAGGAAAACATGGAATACACCTGTCATTATGATTCCCCTCTGGGCGGCATCACTATTGCAAGCGACGGAACGGCCCTGACCGGTCTGTGGTTCGACGGACAGAAATATTTTGCACAGACCCTGGACCCCGAACATGAAAACAAGTCCCTCCCTGTCCTGGAAGAGACTTGCAAATGGCTTGATATTTACTTTGACGGCAAGGCTCCGGATTTCACGCCGCCGCTCTCCATGAAAACGACCGCATTTCGAAAGGCCGTCTGGGAGATCCTTCTGACCATCCCCTACGGCAGGACCATGACCTACGGCGAGATCGCGGACCGCATTGCCGCAGAGCGCGGGCTCAGAGGGATGTCGGCCCAGGCTGTCGGCGGCGCTGTGGGACACAATCCTATCAGCATTATCATTCCCTGCCACCGCGTGCTCGGCGCAGACGGAAGCCTAACAGGATATGCCGGCGGGCTCGACAAGAAGGCCAGGCTGCTCGAACTGGAGCACATCGCTTTTTTGACAAAGTAACCTATCTGCACGGAGTGAGATCAGTACAGCTGCGCGATGATCTCAGCACATTTTTCAATCCCTAAATCTCCGCTGTTCAAGCAGATGTCATAGTTCTTGGCATCGCCCCATTTCATGTCTGTATAGAACTGATAATAGGCGGTTCTGCGCTTATCTTTATCCTTCACCTGCTTCTCAGCAGACTCTTCCTTCGCGCCGTATTCCTGTATAATGCGCGCAGTGCGCTTCTCCAGGCTCGCGTGAATAAAAACAGTAAGGCAATCCGCCCTGGCCCGCAGGATATAATCCGCGCAACGGCCCACAATCACGCAGGACTCCTTGTCCGCAAGCTCCGTGATCACCTGGGTCTGATAGTTCCAAAGCTTATCCTGGTTTGTCTCTCCCCTCGTCCGGTCGGCCAGAAACGTGGAAAACCATCCTCCGGGCGCGTCCTCTCCCTTTTCCTTGACATAATCGGCATCATAGCCGCTCTTTTCAACGATCTTCTGGATCAGCTCCGCGTCGTAGCAGTGAATGCCGAGCTTGTCCGCGACCAGTTTCCCTATCGTGCGTCCGCCGCTGCCGAATTCGCGGCTGATCGTGATGATCCTGTTTTCCATGATCTTACCTCCTCCTTATTCAACTCCCCATAGGTTTTTATGATCAGATACACAGCAATAATAAAGGTCAAAATATCAGACAGCGGCATGGAATACAACACTCCGTCAAGTCCGAAGAAGCGCGGCAGCAAAAGTGCAAAGCCGACGCCGAACACGATCTCACGGATCATGGAAAGCGCCGTGGATTCCGCCGCCTTGCCCATCGCCTGCAGGAAAATAAAAGAAGCTTTATTCACACAGGCAAAGACCATCATGCACAGATAAGTCCTGAAGGCTTTGATCGCAAAGTCCGTATAATAGACGCTCTCATTCGCCGCGCCGAAAATGCCGATGAGCTGCTGCGGGAACAATTCCACAATAGCTAATGCGACTGCTCCAACCGCGGCCTCTGCGGTCAGAAGCTTCGTAAAGAGTTCTTTGACGCGGTCATTCCTGCCAGCGCCCATATTGAAGCCACCAGAGAGATCTGGGACAGGAAACTGGTGAGACCTAAGATAAGTGTCCTCCTGCAGATAGAGCCGTCCATTCTGAAGTCAGCTCCTGCAGGCTTAACCAGTTTCATATTCTTAATATACCATATAGCAAGGACTGCTGTAACTACCTGACCGATCACTGTGGCAACCGCCGCGCCCATCATGCCCCATTTGAAAACGAAAATAAATACCGGATCCAGGATAATGTTAATGACAGCTCCCGCAAGCGTAGATCCCATTGCAAATTTAGGATTTCCGTCCGCCCTGATAATAGGATTCAGCGCCTGCCCGAACATATAAAAAGGTATGCCCAGCGTAATGTAGAAAAAATACTCTTTAGAATGTTTGAATGTCTCCGCATTTACGGTTCCGCCGAACATCGCGATGATCTGATCGCTGAAGAACAGATAGACCGCGGCCAGCACAAAGCTGCTCACAAGCACCATAACGATCGAATTACCTACGCTCTTTTTGGCTTTTTCCGTCCTCCCCATACCGAGGCTGATGCTGACAAAGGCGCAGCACCCATCTCCGATCATTACCGCAATCGCCAGCGCAATGACAGTCAGCGGGAATACAACTGTGTTAGCCGCATTGCCGTAAGACCCCAGATAGGTCGCATTCGCGATAAATATCTGATCCACGATATTGTAAAGGGCACCTACCAGCAGCGAAATAATGCAGGGGATCGAATACATCCGCATCAATTTGCCAATCTTTTCTTCTCCGAGAAACTTGTTTGCTTCCTTCTCCATTAGAATCACATCCTTTCCACAAAAATAGTGTGTAACTTCAGCCGGATTTACGCCAGCAGCTACACACTGCACAATGCTTTTTATCTTTTGACACAAAAAAACAACGTGCAGCCCTCAACCGGATTTACGCAGTTGGATCGCTACACGTTGCTTCATTAATTTAGCTTAATTCCCAAAAAATTGCAAGCGCGCTTTTTTGAAATAGTTTACCTCAGCTTCCAGACAAGGTCATTGACAAGCAGCTTGTCTTCGATAGCCTCAACAGTGGAGTCCTTCGTGATGTGTACGAACTCGATGTCCATGAACTTCGCGAAATCTCTCATCATCTCAGCAGTGACATCATAGCTGAGTACTGTGTGATGTGCGCCGCCTGCTGTGATCCAGCACTCTACGCCGGTCTCAAGAGAAGGCATAGCCCTCCACATAACCTTAGCGGTGGGCAGGTTGGGCATATCCATGATCGGCTTTACGCACTCGATATCTTGGACAATGAGTCTCATTCTGCCGCCCATGTCGATCAGGGAAACAACGATCGCATCGCCTTCTTTTCCGTCAAAGACCAGTCTTGCGGGATCCTTTTCATTCATGCCGATCCCGAGATGATGTGTCTCGATCCTGGGCTTGTTTCCAGCCACAGAGGGGCATACCTCGAGCATGTGTGCGCCAAGGGAATATTTTGCATTCTCTGCCAGATGATGTTTCTGTCCATCATCTTCTTCATGGCGATCTCTTCTCTTGCCTGATACTTGATCGCATAAGTGTTATCTGTATTTACGTCATAGGCAGCAAGGTACTCGCTGTAGGGAGCTTCCACTTCTTCATCTGTAACGGCATTCATCTCTTTGACCAGATCGCCGACGGCCCATGTATTAACTTCCCAGCCGAGTTTCTTCTGTGCTTCGACCTTGTCGCCTTCTGTGACAGCGACGTCTCTCATGTTGTCATTGAATCTCATGACCTTCAGATTCTTGGAGAAATCAATGCCGACGCAGACTTTCTCAAACTCAGCCAGTCTTGCAATGACATCTTCGTTCTTCCAATAGCCGGCAACGACCTTTCTGGCCTTTCTGAGTCTTGCACCGATGAAGCCGTGCTCTCTGTCGCCGTGAGCCGCCTGGTTGAGGTTCATGAAGTCCATGTCGATCTCTTCGTTCGGGATCTCAAGATTGTACTGTGTCGCGAAATGGCACCAGGGCTTCTGCAGAAGCTCAACGCCTGTCAGCCACATCTTGGAAGGGGAGAAAGTGTGGCACCATGTCACCACGCCGAGGCAGTCGTCATCATAGTTCGCTTCCTTGATGACCTTCGTGATCTGGCCGGAAGACATAGCTTTTTCCTGCGCGGTCAGTCCATTCACTCCATTCTGTCGGATCCCGGCACGACCATGTATGTGGCTCTCTTCTCTGATAACCTGCTTCGTCGAATTACCGACAATTATTGCCTTTCCGATCCGGTCTTCGAAGATACTTTCCGCGTGAAAGAAATCCTCGAAAAGATCCGCAGGACGGATTTTAAAAAAGACCGCTTCTATGACGAGATGTGCAACGCCCTGATGCAGCAGCTGATCTCCGATCTCTTTTCCCATCTGGACATAAAAAAAGAGCAGATTTCTGTGTCCGGCGTTACCGAACAATACAAAAATCTACTCTATGATATCGATGAAAATGTAGAAAACTATAGTTTTGAAAAAGCCGTCTCCTACATGCACATGTCGGACGCCTATTTCTCGCGCTTTTTCAAGAAAATCTCCGGCATGACCTTTTCTCAATATCTCAATCATATCCGGGTCAACAAGGCGATTGACCTGATCCGCGACGGAGAGCTTTCCATGACGGAGATCTCACGGCTCTGCGGCTTTGATACCATCCGGAACTTCAACAGGGTCTTCCATCAGATCACAGGCTATTCTCCCCGCGAGCTGCCTGACGGATATACTCTGCACCTGCGCTCCAACTCCAATAATAACCTGCGGTTTGATCCGACGGTCACGACGTCCGTCCTTATCATGGACTGATCAAAATATACATTTCCCGCCCGCAGACTGCTGCCTGCGCAAAAGCAGTGGATTTCTCCGGCTGTGTTACAGCTTCAAATGTACAAGGATCGCTCTGCCCAGGTCATCGCACACTTTCATCGCGATCCTGGTATAGAGCCCAGTCTTCTTGCCGATCATCTTGCGCGCCGCTGTATAGAAAGGCCGGCACTCGATCAGCCGGCAGTTCGCCTTCTTAGCAAACTCCCCTGCGTCATTCACATAGAAATACATCATCGCATCCATGTTGCCTGTCTTCTTGACATATTTCTCCGCATACTTTACGCCGGTCTTATTGGTCGCGTCGAAGATCAGCTCCGCATCGGAAAAGGCAGCCTTCGCCTTCCTGATAAAAGAAAGAACCTCCTCTTCATGGAAATACTGGAACACACCGGAAACGATCATCAGTGTCGGCAGTGTCGTATCCGCAACCTCTTCCGCCCACTTCAGGTCAAAAAGATTTCCCGCGATCAGCTTCTCATTTTCATGCTCGCCCAGAACTTTCCGGCGGCCTTCGATGACCTCCGGCTGGTCCATCTCATAGAACATAGCATTCTGCTCGCCGAGACGGTAATACATCGTCTCCAATCCGCATCCCAAATTGACAATATTACAGCCGGGGTGCACAGCGATGAACTTCTTCACCATTTCGTCCAGATTATAATATCTGGCCACCGAGGCGATCATACTGTATTCATTTGAGTTTTTCTCAATGCTGTTGTCCTGCGGCAGTTCATCGGCCAGTTCCATCGCCTTCGCGTCATAGAAATATTCCGGGAAGCGCCTGGACATATAAATCCTCGCGGTAAGAGGAATAAAAAGTGTATCTGCTACGCCTTCAAATTTACTCATGGTATTCTCACTCCTTTTATAGAAACCTATTCTATAATATTAGAGATGACTAACTATTATGTCAATTAAAGTGACTGTTTTAAACGAAATATCCGCTCCCTTTCTCTTCTGATTCATTGCCGGATCTACTGCTCTCCCTTTCTCTTCAGGCGATAACAGAAATCACATTTCTCATCTCCGCGCCCAATCGTCTTCGTGCGCTCAAACGCGATCCCGCGCATTCCGCCATAGGAGTACTCGTCCTGCCGACATACAATGGGGCAGGCCTCTGAACAATCCAGCTCCTTCATGATCTTTACATAAGGACATGAATAGACATCAAAACGCACTTCTAACTTATCCCTCGAAATATCTTTCCTCTCAAAGCCCGCCTTATTTCCAAAGGCCGTTCCCGCAATGATTCTGCAGATCGGAATGAACAGCTTCGGAGGGATCTTATCCAGCTTCTCTTTTTTCTGCAGGGCGCCCGGTTTCCAGGCTTCGTCCAGGATCGCAATAGCCTCCTTAGAGCCGACCTCTTTACGCATCGGGATATAGATCGCCGCAATATTATGGGCGGCTTCCGCATGCGTTTTCTCAAACCCTTTCAGATCCTTATATCTCTCACTGTACTGCTCGCTGAGCGCTAAAGCCTCTTTAAATAGTCCTGCCGTCTTCTCTTCCCCGATGCGCTTTTTCATCGTACTTTCAATATCCGGCCATCTGTATTTCTTCTGCGTTTTATTGAATTGAGTCATACCCGTCACCTCTTGTAAACTCGTCGCTTTATCATCTGTCAGGTTGTAAGCAATAACTAACTCAAGTATACCGCATCGTCCTGCTCTTACATCACTTAATTTCTGCAATTAATGAACGAAATTCTCCTTATCTCGTGATTTCTTCGCGTTTTGATTATATAATTTTCTCGTATTTTGGTAATTATTATATGATCAGATATGTGTTACTCTCTTATAAAGCACTCATGCATCATTCGTTTTGAGATCAATCCGGGAGGAAAACATGTACGAAGAACTTAAGCGACAAGCAATTGCGATAACAGATGAGTTATGTGAAAAGGCAAAACTCCATAGAGGACAAATTCTCGTTGTCGGCTGTTCGACCTCTGAAGTCTGCGGCAGCAAAATCGGCAGCAACTCCAACTTTGACGCTGCCGCTGCTGTCTTTTCCGGAATCTGCAAGGTGACACAGGAACGCGGAATCTGGCTGGCAGCTCAGTGCTGCGAGCACTTAAACCGCGCAATCATCATTGAAAGAGCTGCCGTTCCGGGTCAGGACATTGTCAATGCCGTCCCCCAGCCCAAAGCCGGCGGTTCCTTCGCCACTATGGCCTATCAAACCTTTCAGGATCCTGTGGCAGTCGAGGAGATCCGCGCCGATGCCGGTATTGATATCGGAGACACCTTCATCGGCATGCATCTGAAGAAAGTGGCTGTTCCTGTAAGACTTGCAAGCAAGTCCCTGGGAGAAGCACACGTTACAGCCGCGAGAGTCCGGCCGAAGTTTATCGGCGGTGAGCGCGCTCACTACGATGAGTCGATGATGTAATAAGCAAAACCAACTACTCACGCCTGGGCGTCGGCCGTTTCGCCGGCGCTCAGAGAGAAAGTCACTGACACATCACCCTCACCAAGAATCTCTTTCAGTTCCTCCTGCGAGAGTCCCTGCACCTTACCGAGCCGGGTAAAATCCCAGGTGTTTGTGTCATAGTAGATCGTGATCTGATTCCCCTGGTAGAGGATCACATCGCCCGGCTCTGTCGTGATGTCCTCATCGTTCCTCACAAGCTCTGCTCCCAGGGGCCCGACCTTCTCAAAGTTCCCGTAATCGTGCATGTCCACTGTGACATCTCCTTCTGTCAAAAGATCGATAAAGGCCTCTGCCGATGAGTTGTCCGCAGGCAGGATCTCCAATACCTGTTCTCCCACGTGTGCGTAGATCATTTTTTTTTCGTTCTCTTCCTGTGTTTCCTTGGGGTTATTTTCTGAAGTTGTTATCTCCTGCTCTGTTGCTGACTCGGCTGCAACATCCTGCTCCGGGGTTTCCACCGCTTCCTCCTGCGCATCAGTTTCCGCTTCTTCCTGAACCACTGCACTTTCCGTGTTCTCTGCAGAAGCGCTGCTGCCTGCACAGGCCGACATCACAGGCACAAGGACCAGCGTTAACAGTAAAGCCAATGTCCGTTTCATCTCTCAAAGCCTCCGTTCCATTTCGGCGATCTTTTCCATCTCAAAGCCGGATGCAGGCCGTACCAGCCCGCATCCGGCGTCATCATCACTTCAGATATTCCGCAAAAAACCTCTCCAGCTTGTCGAAAGGGATCCAGTTCCTGTCGCCGCCGTCATAGAGATCCGTGTGCACCGCGCCCGGAATGATCAGCAGTTCCTTGTTATCCGTATATTTGCTGTCCTTGATCATATTCGCGTAAGCATCCCTGGAGAAGTAGCAGGAGTGCGCCTTATCGCCGTGCATGATCAGAACGGCGCTTCTGATCTCGTTACTGTATTTAAGGATCGGTTGATTTACGAAGGACTCGCATCCGATCACATTCCAGCCGCCGTTGGAATTGAGGGATCTGGCGTGATAGCCGCGGTCCGTCTTGTAATAATCGTAGTAATCCGCCACAAAGAAAGGGGCATCCGCGGGAAGCGGATCTACCACTCCGCCGCCGAGCGTATACTCGCCGGCTTTCAGATCTTCCAGTCTCTGCGCGCACATAGCCGCTTTCTTGGCGTAGCGCGCCTCTTCACTGTCCTCACTGTCAAAATATCCCTTCGCATTCACTCTCGTCATATCATACATTGTAGAGGCCACCGTCGCCTTGACGCGGGTGTCCAGCGCAGCAGTATTGATCGCCATGCCGCCCCAGCCGCAGATTCCGAGAATACCGATCCTGTCGGGATCGACTTTGTCGTTCAGAGACAGGAAATCCACAGCCGCCATGAAGTCCTCGGTGTTGATGTCGGGAGATGCCATATATCTCACATTTCCGCCGCTCTCACCGGTGAAAGAAGGATCAAAAGCGATGGTCAAAAAGCCTCTCTCCGCCATTGTCTGCGCATAGAGACCTGAGCACTGTTCCTTTACTGCGCCGAAAGGTCCGCAGACCGCGATCGCCGGAAGCTTTCCTTCCGCATTCTTCGGCACATACATGTCCGCTGCCAATGTGATCCCGTAGCGGTTTACAAAGGTCACTTTGCAGTGATCCACTTTTTCACTCTTGGGGAAAGTCTTGTCCCATTCCTGTACCAGTTTCAGTTCTTCCTTTTTGATCATTCTTACCTCCGATCATTCCTTCGCGTCTTCATTTCCTTTTCCGTATCGCGGATCAGGAAATCCAGACAGTCTACCTTTCTTCCGCTTCTGTGCAGCTCATCAAGTGCTGAGCACCGTGCCTTTTTCATCATCCGCAACGCTCTGTCCAGATTCCCGTCTTCGCACATTTTCATAATGGTTCCGGAGATCTCCTCTGCGCAGCCGGCATCTGACAGGTTTTGCCTGATACGTCCTAAATCCATGTTGTCCCCCGTCAGGTTGTAATTTTCTTTTGCTTACATTTATGATAAGAGACGATGACACCTTGCGCTAATGGTTATATCGAATACCTTGATATGCGTAAAAGGAATATCTAAGGTATTACTCCATCTGAACGGAAACAGAAAAATCCCCGCCTCTGAATCTCAGAGACGGGGACTGCTTTATACTTCTCAGATTCCTCCCACTATTGTGTACAGGATCGTGCCAACTACTGCCGTCCCAAAAATGATCTGAATGGGACCGGCTTTTTTTAATCTCAACAGGATCAGGGATCCGGCAAACAGGAGCATTTCAATGAATCGGATCGGACTTCCGGGAATCTCCGACAAAGTGCTGGTTCCGAAGAAAGCCATCAGAATGATCGTAAGACCCGCGCCTGCGATCATAGCCACTACGGCAGGTCTGAGTTCACCCAGCACCGACTGAACAACATCGAGATTTCTATACTTAGTGTAAGCCCAGGCAAGGATCAGGACAATGATCACGGACGGTGTAATGCAGCCGAGCGTGCATACGATCGCTCCGGGCAGTCCGGCCATCTTTTGACCAACGAAGGTTGCGCTGTTTACGGCGATCGGACCCGGCGTCATCTCAGCGATGGTGAGAAGATCCGTATATTCAGCCATAGTCAGCCAGCCTTTTCCGTCCACTACCAGCGACTGGATCAGAGGCATCGCCGCGTATCCGCCGCCAAAGGAGAACAGGCCGATCTGGAAATAAGTTAAGAACATCTGCAGGAAGATCATGCCTTCGCCTCCTTCCCGCCATTCTTTTTCCTAAGGAAATTCATAGCAAGTCCGAGGGCAATAAAGATCAGGATGATCTTGATCGCAGAAACTTTGAAGAACCAGGAGGCGACAAACGCCGCAAACATCAAAATAATGTTGAGGGCATTCCCCGATTTGAAGACATTCATTCCGAGGTCAATGGTCACATCCGCGATGATGGCGCCTACTCCTGCGCGCATGACGCGCAGCGCTGTCTGAACGATCACATTTGTCGAGAAAGCATCATAGATCAGGCACACAATGGAGATGATCGTGATCGGAGGGATGACCGTGCCCAGTGTCGAGATCAATGCGCCGGGAACTCCCGCCATCCGGTATCCGAAGATAACGGCCGAGTTTACTGCCAGCGCTCCGGGAGCGGACTGTGCGATCGTCGTCATATCCAGAACTTCTTCATCTGTGACCCAGTGCAGCTCATCGCAGAATTTCTTTCTCATCATTCCGATGATGACAAATCCGCCGCCGAAAGTGAAGGCGCTGATCTTCATCATCTCGAAGAAAAGCCTCACCAGGCTTATCTTCTGTTTTGATTCGTTCTCAATTATTTCCATCTTGGTCCTTTACAATAGTTTCCTGATCTGTCTTTCCTATATTGCTATTTTGATCTCCGGGATCTTACTCCTCTGTAAAATCTGTATCCAGAGCCGCCTGGATCTCATAATCCGGGAATTCTTTCTGAACATGGGCCACAATTTCTTTAAACAGAGCCTTACGATCCGGTGCATCGAAGCTCACAACCAGGTCAAAGCGCATGGTCTTGTCTTCTTTGACAAGGTAGAAGCCGTGGATCTGCCGCACATATTCGTAAGAGAACACGATGTCTTTCACTTTTTGGTAGGCCGCGATCACGTCCTCATCCTTTGTGTTGATCGAATACACGCCTACCGCGGATAGGAACACATGATGTTCCTTGTACACTGCCACTTCAATATCCCGGATGAGCTGGTCAAGCTGTGCCGCCGTGCAGG
>Ga0326513_10001381_pt1 | contig 19222 bp, 26 predicted proteins | sample 2_2465_0518_D_FD_203654 | JGI IMG/M metagenome (GOLD analysis project Ga0326513, IMG submission 203654) | Bovine rumen microbial communities from UC Davis, California, United States - 2_2465_0518 | ecosystem: Host-associated > Mammals > Digestive system > Stomach > Rumen | place: USA... | reverse complement strand
AGAGCTACCACTTCGTGAGCTAACACCACAATACGGCGATTTGCGGCCTAGCTAGCCGCAGGGTATATCGCAAGCGAAAGCGGCCACCTCTTCGCACCGGGTGGCCGCTTGTCGTTCGCCCATTCGGTGCGAGAACAGGTGCGAGACATGAGAAAGCTGGATATAGACGAGCAGATGGTGCTCGACCTCTACGAGGAACACGAGACGGCAATGGCAGTTGCCGAAATTGTCGGGTGTTCTGCAGAGACGGTGTACAGGATTCTGAAAAAGCACGGTGTGCCGAGGACTCATAGGCATCAAAAGAAGAGTCGGCGACCGATGCCAAGCAACTGCAAAACCAAATACTGCGGTGCCTTAGTGGTCATGCTGCGCAGATATTCAAGCATGACCTTCGATGAGATTGTCAAGCTGACTGGCTATCCTGCCAGTTCGGTCGGGAACATCATCAGCAGACGCTGCCCCGAAACCATTGTGCGAAAGCACAAAGAGGACTTCGACATCGAGCAGATGGTTCATGAGTACCGCGACCTCGGCATGACGAGCTACGAGCTGGGCGAGAAGTACGGGCTTCTCCCGTCGACGGTGCGCAGGTGGATGCGTCAAGAGGGCGTCTGTAAGGGCAAGGACAACGGAATCTCGCAAACAAGGAGCCACGAGGCGGCGGTAGAGCGCTTCGTTGACAGTTACCCAGAATCACTCTCGCGCTGCAATACGTGGCGTGATCGCGCCTATGTCAGGCGCAAGAATCGCATTCTCTCGCGGCCACATGACAAGGGCTGCGACGGCATCAAGTGGTGGGACATAGCCAAGCGCAATGGTGGCGATTTGACCTGCTGGATTTGCGGCGGGGAGTGCGTTCCAGGCTCTCGTGGCGATGATGCGCCGAGCGTTGACCACCTCGTGCCCATATCAAACGGAGGTAGCGACACGTTCGACAACGTGCGCGTCGCCCATCGAGGGTGCAACCGCGACAGGGGCAACCGCGTACAGCTCACGCTCGACTATCTCATCTACAAGGAGGCGCACCATGCCCAAGAACAAGCCGCTCGCAACTAGCTGCCCCGAGAGCATCGAGGAAGCATGGGCGGACGGGGACGAGCTGGCCATGGCGCGCGCCGTGGTGCGCAAGTACGCTCGCGTCCTCGACATGACGGACAGCGGACGCGACATCAAGCCGCTGGCGACGGGCATGTTCGAGGCGATGGACCGCGTGCGCACGCTTGAGGCACAGCAGAACGTCACCGAGACTCCGCTTGCGTCCATCCTCACTGACGCTGAGGAACTCATCGCCTGATGATTGGCGAGCAGAACCCCACCTACAGCTGGTGTGGGAGCTACACGAGGACCGAGGGGCCGCTGGCGTCTCGGCTTGCCGACGCATACGGCATGCCGCCGCACCCGTGGCAGCGGCTGCTGCTCAATGACTGGCTTGCGCTGGACGACGACGGGCGGCTGCTCAACAGCATGTGCGTGCTGCCAGTTCCCAGACAGAATGGGAAAACCGGCGTCTGCGACCCCCGAGAGACGTGGGGGCTGGTGCGGCGCGGGGAGTGGATTCTTCATACCGCGCAGGAGTTCCAGACCGCAAAGAAGGCGTTCGACCGCCTGCGCGTCAAGTTCGGCGAGCGCACGAACGACCCGACGGCGAGGTTTCCCGAGCTGAATGCCATGGTGAAGCGATACACCGTGAGCGCGGGACAGATGATTCTCGACCTGACCAACGGAGCGCACATCGAGTTCCGTACTCGCGGCTCCAACTCCGACATGGGACGAGGCGGCACGTTCGACCTCGTTGTGGTGGACGAGGCGCAGAGCTACACGGACGTTCAGGACGCGGCACTCTCGCCGCTCAACTCCGCAGCCCCGACCGGCTCGCCGCAGACGATATTCATGGGCACCGTGCCAGACCCGACCGCAGCCCACAAGGGCGAGAAGTTCGCCACCATCCGCGCAAGCCTCCATGAGGACCCCTACGTGGGGGCATGCATCCACGAGTGGGCGGCGCCCGAGGTCGGGGACGTGCAGGACGTGTCCCGCTGGTACAAGTACAACCCTTCTCTTGGCTACCAGCTTCTCGAGCGCAGCTTCTGGAAGGACGTGCGCACGATGGCGCCGGACACTTTCGCCCGGGAGCACCTCGGCTGGTGGCCGGAGGTCATAGCCACGTCGGCGCCAATCCTCGAGCGCGACTGGAACGCATGCCGCATCGAGAACCCGGAGCGCGCCGGCCTCGTGTGCTACGCCGTGAAGTTCAGCCCCGACGGAACCGTGGGGACGCTCGCGGCATGCCATCGCGGCAACGGCAGCCATCCATTCGTGTACGTGGTGGACTCGCGCGGCCTCGGGCACGGCATCGGCTGGTTCGTGGAGACGCTGGCGAGGGTCTCCGAGAGCGCGGCCCTGATCCTCATAGACGGCCAGAGCAACGCGCAGACCCTGACGGAGCGCCTGCTGGCGGAGCGGGTCCCCAAGAACGCCATCGTGCGGCCCCGCACGGCGGACGTGGCGGCTGCCTGCAGCGCCCTCGCCAACGCCGTGAAGGAGCGCGCCGTGACGCACTACGGGCAGCCGGCGCTGGACGCGTCGGCGACGAAGTCGAGGCGCCGCGCCCTCGGCAGCGGCGGCGGCTACGGCTTCATGGGCACCGACGAGTGCGACGCGACGCTGATAGAGGCATGCGCCCTCGCCTACTGGGGGGCCATGACGACCAAGCGCAACCCCGAGAGAAAGGCGGTGGTCTGGTGAGCGACGAGACGCCCATGAGCTACCCGAACGGCAGAGGCGGGCGCAAGGTCAACGACCTGCCCCAGCCCGACACGTGGACGGCATACGAGGACATGCCCGAGCCACCGACGCTCCCGCTCGACCTGCCCGCCAAGTGGCGCTACGAGGTGCAGGACCTTCTGGGGGTGTGGTGGAAGAACATAGCCCGCAACAAGGAGCGCTTCGCCTACTACGACGGGCGCAACCGCCTCAAGGACTTCGGCATCAGCACCCCGCCCCAGCTCCTGAACGTGGAGACGGTGGTGGGGTGGCCCAACAAGGCCGTCATGGCGCTGGCCACGAGGTCTCGCTTCGACGGCTTCACCGCGGACGGCGACGAGCAGCAGGCGGCGCTCGACGCCCTGTCCCAGCGCTCGCACCTGCATGTGAAGTATCGCCAGACGGTGGAGGCCGAGGGCGTCTACGGCTGCTCCTTCGCAACCGTGGGCATGGCCGACGACGGCCCCCGCATCGACATGCACGACGCCGAGCACGCGGCGGCCCGATGGGACGACGCGCAGGGTCGCACGGCATACGGCATGGCCCTGCGCTTCGACTCCGACGGCATAGCGACCATGACCCTCTACGACGACGAGGCCAACGTGGAGCTGTGGCGCTCGGGGGACGGGTGGCGCTGGGCGGCGTACCCGCACGCGATGGGCCGCTGCCTCATGGAGGCGTTCGCCTACCGCCCGACGCAGCGCAAGCCCTACGGGCAGTCACGCATCACCCGCGCCGTCATGAGCATCACCGACAGCGCCGTGCGCTGCGCGCTGGGCGGCGACATATCCTTCCAGTTCGCCGTCAGCCCGCAGAAGGTCCTGCTCGGGGCCGACGCCGACGCCTTCGCAGGAAAGACGAAGTGGGAGGCATACATCGGCAACATCATGGGCGTGAGCTACAACGGCGCCGACGGCGTGATGCCGCAGTTCCTGCAGATGCAGCAGGCGTCCATGCAGCAGTCGGTGGACTACATGCGCATGCTCGCCGCCCGCTTCAGCGGGGAGACGAACGTCCCGGTGAGCCAGCTCGGGATAATCCACGACAACCCGTCCAGCGCCGAGGCAATCTACGCGGCCTCCGAGCCGCTCATCATCGAGTGCCAGGACCTGAACGACAACAGCCGCGAGACCATGCGCGCCCTCGCCCGCATGGCGATGGCCGCGCAGCTCGACGTGCCGCTGGCGGAGCTGCCCGACGAGTGGGCCGACTTCACGCCCAACTTCGCAAACCCGGCGATGCCCTCCATCGTGAGCATGGCCGACGCGGCGGTGAAGATAGCCGGCACCGTGCCGGGATTCGCAGGGACGGACGCCTTCTGGAAGATGCTCGGCCTGCCCGAGGACACGCGCCGAGAAATCGACGCGCAGGTGAGCGCGGCCAACGCGCAGGCGATGCTCGCGCAGATATTCGGAGCGCCGGCGGAGCAGGCCAATGGCTAGAGAGCTTGAGATGGCCCACCTCGAGAACTACGCACGAGGCGTGCGCGACCTCGGGGCGGCATCGAGGGAGGGGCTGGCGCAATCGCTCTCGGCGGTGGACCTGCGCGACCGTGATCTGGTCGAGGACCTCGTGGTGGGCGCGTGCCGCTCGGCGCAGCAGGCGTCGGGGACATACGCCGGCCAGTTCTACCGCGGCATGAGCCTCATCCAGACCGGGCGCGACTACGACGCGCAGCCCCTCGATGCCTTCGACGAGCAGGCGACCAGAGTCGCCGTGCGCGGCATATACCGCCAGTGCTACGTCGGGGACGACGAGTGGGACGAGGAACGGCTGGCCGGCGCCCTCGGGGACAGAATCGAGTTCGAGGTCAACCGGGCGTCGAAGGTCGGCGTCTGGAAGAACGGCCAGCGCGACAAGAGGAACGTCCGCTACGCCCGCGTCCCGACCGGCCCCGAGACATGCGCATGGTGCATCATGACCGCCGGCCTCGGGTACTGGTTCATGTCCGAGGAAAGCGCGAGCCACACGCACCGAGGCTGTGACTGCGTGATCGTGGCCGACATGGTGGAGCGCCCCGGCACCGGGGACTACCGCGACGTGCAGATGGACGGCTACGACTCGAGCGTCTACCGGAAGATGTGGCAGGACGCGAACGCCCTGCGCGCCAACGGGAGCATCCCGCAGGGGTGGGAGACGCACATATCCGACGTGGCGGCGCTCCGCGAGAGCCAAGGCAGGCCCTACCGCGACGACACAAACGGCACGCTCTACGTCATGCGCAAGATGTACGGGCTGAAATAGCCGGTGCGCAATTTTTCGGCAAATATTGCGCACTCCACAACACAACAACCTAGCGAAAAACGGCCTCCGCACGGGGGCCTTTTTCATATCCCGACACGGCCCCGCACGGGGCAGACCGACGCCCGCACGGGCAGAGGGGAGGCCACATGGCCGAGAACGAGAACGTCCCGCAGGAGACGACCGAGCAGGAGCCGCAGGGCACCGAGGTCGACTGGCAGGCCAAGTACAAGGAGGCCGTCGCGCAATCCCGCAAGTGGGAGGACCGCGCGAAGGCCAACAAGGACAAGGCCGACAAGTGGGACGCCTACGAGCAGGAGGGCCTGAGCGAGCAGGAGAAGCTCACCAAGCGCGCAGAGAGCGCCGAGGCGGAGCTGGCCCAGCTCAAGGCCGACGCGCAGCGCCGCACGGACGCTGCCGAGGTCGCAGGCGAGACCGGCGTGCCGGTCGCACTGCTGCTCCACTGCCCCGACAGGGAGGACATGGAGGCGTTCGCCAAGGAGTACCAGGGCGAGACCAAGCTGCCCGCAGCCCCTGCCGCACCCAAGAGCCGCGTCATCCGAGGCGACGACGAGTCCGGCGTGAGCACCGCCGACCAGTTTGCAGAGATGGCGCAGCAGTTCTTCAACCGCTAAAGAGAAGGGAGCCGAAATGGCCCTCGCAACCAACCCCATCGACATCAACCGTGGCACGACCGGCCTGCAGCTTACCCCGCAGCAGTCCCGCGAGATCTGGGCCGCAACCCTCGAGCAGTCTGCCGTCATGCGCCTCGCGCAGCGCGTCACCCTGCCCGGCAGCGGCGTCTCCATCCCGGTCATCACCGGCGAGCCTGTGGCCGACTTCGTGGCCGAGACGGCGGAGAAGCCCGTCTCCGAATCCACCTTCGGCACCAAGACCATGACCCCGTACAAGATCGCCGTCATCGAGCTGTTCTCCAACGAGTTCCGCCGCGACTTCGCAGCCCTCTACCGCGAGCTGGTGCGTCGCCTGCCCTACGCCATCGGCGCCAAGTTCGACGCCACCGTGTTCGGCGGCACCGCACCCGGCACCGGCTTCAACGTGCTGACCAGCTCCACCGCCGTGGCAATCGGCGGCACCGGCACCTACACCAAGCTGGTGACGGCCTACACCACCGTCGGCGCCCACGGCACCCTCAACGGCTGGGCCATCAGCCCGCAGGGCGAGGGCATCCTGCTCAATGCAACCGACGGCAACGACCGCCCGCTGCTCATCGGCTCCGCAAACAACGACGGCGCCGTGACCCGCCTCCTTGGCGCCCGCGTCGAGCGCAGCGGCCACCTGTACAAGGCCGGCACCCCCAACGTGGTCGGCTACGCCGGCGACTGGTCGCAGGCGCGCTACGGCGTCGTGGACGGCATCAACGTCTCCATCAGCGAGGAAGCCACCATCAACACCGGCACCGAGCAGGTCAACCTTTGGCAGCGCAACATGTTCGCCGTCCGCGCCGAGGCTGAGGTCGGCTTCATCGTCAAGGATGCCGCCGCGTTCGTGAAGCTCACCGACGCTACCTCCTAATCATGGAGCGCCTCATCAACCCCTACACGGGTCAGGCGGTGGAGGCGCAGGGCGAGGTGGCCGAGCGGCTCAAGGCCGCCGGCTTCAAGCCCGAGCAGCCTAAGCGCGCCCCGCGCAAGGGGACAACCAAGAAGCCAAAGACAACCGAATAGTGGAGGTGTCCCATGGCCTACGCGACGTGGGAGGACTACGAGCGCCACAAGTCGGTGACGCTCACCGAGGACCAGCGCACCGAGGTCACCGCCAAGCTGGACGACGCGGCCACCATCCTCAACGCGGTGGTGGACGTGGACGTGTCCGACGACCGGCAGATGGACCTTCTCGAGATGGTGAGCTGCAACATGGTCGAGCGGGCCATGCAGAGCGGAGAGACCGCGCCCATCGGCGTCTCCAACATGAGCTACACCATGGGACCCTTCATGCAGAGCGCGACCATGGCCAACCCGAGCGGTGACATGTACCTCACCAGCTCAGAGAAGCGCTGGCTGGGGATAGGCGGCACCGTGATAGGCGCCATCCGCCCCGTGATAGGGGGGCCGCTCCCATGCTGAACGCCCCGATGCCCTTCACGCCCTGCCCCTGCAGCATATGGCTGCCGCACTGGTCGGAGCCGGACGCCTACAACAACTCCTACCCGGAGTTCACCAACGAGCCGGACATCACCACCACGTGCTGCTACGCCCCCGGATACGCGAGGGTCGAGACCACCGACGAGCGGGAGCAGGGCGCGCCCTTCGCAGACGGTGTGCGGATGATGTTCTTCCTGCCAAAGACGCTCCATGCCAGCCTGCGCGGCGCCCGCATAGCCTGCGCGCCGGCGGACGACGAGCAGGTGGCGGCAAAGGTGTTCGACATCGTTGGAGATCCCGACAGCTACCCGAGGGCATCGACCCCCGGCGACTACAGCTGGATGGTGGAGGGCGTGGTTCACCTTGGCTAATGGCAGATTCAAGGCGAGCTACACGGGCTACCGCGCCATCATGAACGGCCCTCCCGCCCTCGAGGCGTGCGAGGCGCAGGCGCACCGGCTCGCGGCGTCGGCATCCGCCCAAAGCGGCATCGACTACGACGTGAACTCGGTGCGCGGCATCAACCGCATCCACACGCGCGTCACCACCACGACGGCATCCGACTACTTCCGGGAGCGCGTCTACGGCGCCCTTTCCATCGCCGTCGGCGCGGCCGGCGGCCACCCGGCCAGCGGCAGGAGGAACGGCTTCAAGTCGCTCATGAGCCGCGTCGCCGCGGCAGACAAGAAGCGCTCCATCCTCGGCAAGGGCTTCAAGACAAAGACCCGCGACACCGGATGGCGCTCCCCCGGCATGTACAGGAAAAAGCGATAGGAGGGGCCAATGGACCCGGTACAGCTCGTGGTCGAGCTACTGAGCGCCGAGATGGAGGTCCCCGTCACGACCGAGCGCAAGCCCGACCGGCCCGTGCGCATGGTCCTCGTGAGCCAGAGCGCAGACGCGTCCGACGAGTTCCTGCTGCAGCCCCGCATGGAGCTGACCTGCTGGGGCACGACGGACCGCGACGCGCGCGGCATAGCCACGAGCGCCGTCGACGTGCTGAGGGACGCGGCGCTCGACCATCCCTACCTCTCGGCCGTGCGCCTCGAGACCATGGCGCGCGATGAATGGACCCGCACGGGGCAGGCGCGCTACGTGGCCGAGGTCGACCTGATCATCAACACTGACGAATAAGGAGCCGACATGGCTAACAACAACAAGGCCAACGTGAGCACCACGCGCGGCGTGAAGGGTGGCTACTTCTTCTCCGCGCCGCTCGGCACGACCGACGTGCCCACCAAGGCCAACTTCACGTCTTGGACGCCCACCTCGGCGTGGGAGAACCAGGGCTACATCCCCGAGGACGGCTTCACCGAGACCGTCTCCACCGACGGCGGCGGAGAGCTGCGCGACCTGAACCTCGACACCGTGGACTACATGGACGGCTCCCACACCGAGTCCGTGCAGGTGGCCTTCATGGAGATGGCGAAGAACGCCCTCGCCACCCAGTACGGCCACTCCAACGTGACCGACGAGAACGGCGTCATCGAGGTCCAGCACAACTGGGCGCAGGCCGAGGAGCACCGTATGTATGCCTTCCTCCTGCTGCTCAAGAACGGGCGCAAGTGGGTCAAGTACATCCCCGACGGCAAGGTGACCGAGCTGGGCGACTTCACCGGCAACAAGACGACCGCCGCGCAGCGCCAGGCAACCATCACCTACATCGTGGACGACGACGGCGTGGGCTGCTTCGACTGGATCGAGAGCACCGAGACGACCGCCGGCTAGGCACGGACAGACAAAGACGAGAAGCGAGCGCCCCCGGCTGATGGCTGGGGGCGCATTTTAGGAGGCATACCGAATGCGCACCCTCGAATATAACGGCGTCAAAGTCGAATACGACGAGCGCTGCGTCAAGTCCTACAGATGGCAGAAGGCCGTCAACAGCGGCAACCCGAAGCGCAGCGCCAACGCCATGTCCCGCCTGTTCGCAGGGCGCGACGAGTACTACGCCTACGCCATCGGCACCGAGGACCCCATGGGCTACGACGAGTGGGCGGCCCTCGGCGACGACGAGCTGGACCTGCTGGACGACGACCTCGACGCCATGGGCGGCCTCCTTTCAGCCGTCGTGGAGGACATGGGCCAGACGGCAAAAAACTAGCGTTCCTCGCCACGGCGGCGAGGGAGTGCCACGACCAGCTGCTGGCCGACTTCCGGCAGTACTACCAGCTGGGGATATGGAAGGACCTCCATCACCTCGAGGAATGGGAGTCGGACGAGAACCCCGTGTGGCTCCCCGAGCTGGCCGCGCTGGCATACCAGCTCCCCAACGACAGCCGCACCGTGAGGGCGCTCGCCCCGGAGGCGGCAAACGGCATCGAGACGCTCCTGCTGAGAGAAATCGAATACAACCAGCGCCGCTGGCACTGGGCGAACACGAAGGCCGCGGAGCACGGAGAGAACGAGCCGCAGCCGATACAGCTGCCCGGCGAGCGGGAGCACAGGGAGCGCGACCTGCAGGCCGAGGTGCGCAACGCTGAGTCCGTGGCGAGAAGGCTAGGCATCGAACTGTAAGGAGGTGGGCGCCTTGGCAGAGGTAGGCACCTACTACATCACCATCATGCCGGACATGTCTAAGTTCACCGGCGGCGTGAACAGCGCCATCGGAGGCCTCGGCACGAACGCCACCGGCACCATGAACCGCTCCTTCATGGACGTGCTCAAGGGCAGCGCAATAGGAACGATGCTCGGCAACGTCGCCACCGACCTCGGTGGCATGGTCATGAGCGGCATCGACACCGGCATCCAGCGCGCCGACACGCTGCGCAACTTCCCGAGGGTCATGGAGTCCATGGGCTACAGCGCGAACGAGGCACAGGGGAAGATCAAGCTCATCATGGACCGCCTGCGCGGGCTTCCCGCGTCGACGCAGGACGTGGTGCGCCTCACCCAGAGCATCGCCGACTCCACCGGCAGCCTCGACCTCGCGGCAAAGGCATCGCTGGGCTTCACGGACATGCTCATCGCCAACGGCGCGAGCACGGCTGAGGTCACGCAGGCGCAGGGAGTCCTGAACCGCGTGCTAGGCAAGGGCAGCGCCACGACGGCCCAATGGCAGTCCCTCGTGTCGGTCATGCCGGCACAGCTCGGCCTGGTGGCGCAGCACATGCTGGGAACCGGGGCGAGCACCGAGGACCTGCATCAGGCGCTCGAGGACGGCACCGTCAGCTGGAATGACTTCCTCGAGGCGATAGTCGACCTCGACCAGAACGGCATACAGGTCGCCGGCAAGGACATAGCAAGCTTCGAGGAACAGGCGCGCGCCAACGCGGACGGCATCGGCACGGCCATCGAGAACCTCAAGTGGCGCATCGGCACCGGCTGGGCCGAGATCATCAACGCCATCGGCGTGGAGAACATCAGTGGGACGATCAGCGCATTCGCCGATACCGTGATGCACGGCATGGAGCAGGTCGGGCATGGCATCGAATACGTCAAGGGCCTCGTGGACGAATCCGACATCGGCGAGAGCCTGAGCCGCATCGGGGACGCCATAGGCAAGATGGTCGACAACCTATGGACCGAGGAAGATACCGAGCTGGCAAAGCAGTTCGCACAATGGATGATTGAACTCGTGGACCGCGGCCTCAAGTGGATGGCCGACAACGGGGACACCGTATGCACGATTCTCGTGGGAATCGGGGCCGGCCTGCTCACCATAGGCGGCGCCATGGCGACCATCGACCTCATGGGCTTCCTCGGCCTCGTGGAGGGCGTCCCGGGAATCCTCACGGCGCTGTGGGCCGTCATAGCGGCAAACCCGTTCGTGATCCTCGCCGGCGTCATAGTGGGCGCCATCGCTGCCCTCGTCTACTTCTTCACCCAGACCGAGACCGGCAAGGCCATCTGGGACGGCTTCTGCAAGTTCATGGACGACACCATAACCAACTTCAAGAAGGACTGGGACGAGATGTGCTCCAACGTCCAGAAGAACTGGGAGGACCTGCAGGCGTTCATCGACGGCATCCCCGCATGGTGGGAGGGCGTCAAGCAGTTCTGGTCGAACGCCCTGCAGGAGCAGGTCGACAACTTCAGGGAGGCCGGCGAAAAGATTAAGTCGGACTTCTCCGAGGCATGGGAGAACCTCAAGGCAGACGCCAGGCAGAAGCTCGAGGACGCCAAGAGAGCCGTCAGCGAGAAGCTGGAGGCAATCAAAAACCTGTTCAAGTTCTCGTGGTCGCTGCCCGCGCCGAAGCTGCCGCACATCGAATGGCACTGGGAGAGCATCGGTGGCGTCGTGAGCATCCCGTCCTTCGACGGCATCAGATGGTACGCCAAGGGTGGCGTGTTCGACGCGGCGAGCATCATCGGTGTCGGCGAGGCAGGACGCGAGGCCGCGCTGCCGCTCAACAGGCAGACATACGGCGAGATAGCCCACGGCATCATGGCCGAGATGGGCGAGACCGGCGGCGTGGTCATAGAGAAGATCGCCGACACCCTCATCGTCCGCAACGAGGACGACATCGACTACATCATCGGCGAGGTCAGCAGGCGCACGGCGCGCGAGAGGATGGCGATGGCATGAGCCGCACAAGGGTATGGTTCGACAACGTGGAGCTGACCGCGCTGTGCAATGCCTCCGACCTCAAGGAGGCGCTGCTCCCGAGGAACATAGCGACCTCAGATGTGCCCGGAAGGGACGGAGCCATGTACCTCGGGGCACGGCTCGCGGCCAAGGACGTTAGCATGACGCTGACGCTGCTCGAGCGCCCCGGCACCGACCGCAGCGCGGCGCTGCGCCAGCTCGCCGGGATCCTGTCGCGCGAGGGCGAGCACCGCCTCGAGATAGAGAGCGACGGCGGGCTGTGGCGCATGGCGGCATGCACCGCCGGCGGCGACATGGGTCGCTACCGCAACGGCATCGGGCAAGGCGTCACCTTCAAGGTGACTGACCCCGTGTTCTACGGCGACGACGACGACGCCACCGTCCCCTCGGGCGGAAGCGTCATCTTCACCGTGGGAGGGACGTACCCGACGCTCCCGACCATAACCGCAAGCGCCGCACAGAACGGCGCCGGCGGGTACTGGCGCATCACAGACGAGAACGGCGCCTACGTGCAGGCGACCATACCGGATGGCGTCACGACGGCCCCGGTCGTGGTGGACTGCCCGAACCGCGTCCTGCGCGTCAACGGCGGCGTGACGGTGCTGCCGCTCGACGCCGACTGGATCCTCCTGGAACCGGGCGAGCACACGCTTACCATGACCGGGGCAGGGGCCGCGACGGTGGAATGGACTGAGAGGTGGGTCTGATGGAGCAGATGGTCCGCATCATCGTCCACGACCACACGGACGCCTACCTTTTCGAGATTGACCCGAGGCAGGTGCTCTCGCTCCAATACACCGACGAGCTGAACGGCGAGAACAGCCTCACCATATCCACCACGCAGGAGCTGCAAAAGACCGACCGCATCCTCGTGCGCGACTCGATGGGCGACTGGCACGAGTACGTGGTGCTGGGCATCGAGAGCACCCACAAGGACGGCGGCGGCACGATCATCAACAGCTACTACTGCACGTGGTCGCTTCAGTACGATTTGAGCGCGACCTACGTCGACACGCAGGTCGGTCTGGTGCCGGGCGCCGAGTCAATCCCGAACCCGGCCCGCGAGGGTCTGGCGGCGGCGCTCTCAGGTACGACGCGCTGGGCCATAGGCACCGTGACGGTGACGGTCCTGAGTTCGGCGTCCTTCTACCGACGGAGCGGATGGGAGGCCATAGACCAGGTGCTCGAGCGGTGGGGCGGCGAGGTGCGCTCCACGATACAGGTGGACGGCACGGGGGTCGTGAGTAGGCTCGTGGACCTTCTCGAGCACACGGGGAGGACCGAGGCGACGCGCCGATTCGACTACGGCGCGGACGTGGCCGGCATCAAGCGCACCGTCTCCGACGACGTATGGCCCTGCAGGATCGTCCCGCTCGGCAGGTCGATGGAGACCGAGGCAGGCGGCTACACCCGGCGCCCGACGATAGCCGACGCCAACGGCGGCATCGTGTGGCTGCAGGACGACGCCATGGTGCCCTACACGCGCGTCCCCGACGGGCAGGGCGGATGGGAATACCCCACCGCCATCATCAAGAACGACACCTACGAGAAGCCGGAGGACATCAAGGCGTGGGCGCTTGCCCACATAACCGAGTACACCAAGCCCATCGTCTCCTACGAGGTGGACGTGAAGCAGTACGAGCGGGCCGGCATGAACCCGCACGGCGTGAGCCTCGGCGACGAGACGCTCGTGGTGGACGCCACCTTCGGGACCGGCGGCCTGCGCATCGCCACGAGGGTCATAAAGATCCAGGGCGACCTGCTGGACCCCACCGCGACCAAGCTGACCATGGGCAGCAAGGGAGTGTCGCTGGCAAGCCAGCTCGGGTCGATAACGCGTGGCATCGAGCGCCTGAGCGACCAGGTGTCGAACGGCTCGGAGTACCAGAACACGGCGGCATACCTTTCGGCCCTGCTTGGACGCCTCAACGGCGAGATTAACGCGCTGGGCGGCTACACGTACATCACGCAGGGGGAGGGCATCAGAACCTACGACGTGCCTGTCGCAGACCCCACATCGGGCCTAGAGGCTGGCAGCGTGGTCGAGATAAAGGGCGGCACCATCCGCATCGCCAACTCAAAGACCAGCGGCGGCGACTGGGACTGGAAAACCGTCTTTACGTCCGGCCACATCGCATCGGAGCTGGTGACGGCGGCGCAGCTCGTGGCAGGCTACATCGGCGACCCCACGGGCACGACGTACTGGGACCTCGACACCAGCTTCCTACGGCTCGTAGGGGCCATATCGCTGGTGACAGATGGTTATTTTCACGGCAAGCTGTACACGACGATGGGGCGACTCACCGCAAGCTACCGCGGCCTCATCATGTCCAGCGAGGGCGAGAGCTACGGCAGCAGGACGCCCGACGACGCACTGCTGCTCGTGGCGTGCTCGAACGGGTCCATCAGCTCCACGTATGACGGCAGCACGAGGGTCGACTACCTCACGAGCGAGATCATGTCGAACACCGCTATCGAGATAACCTCCTTCGACGCCAACGCCGGCTCCACGCACAGCATCTACGGCGGCCATCTCAAGCTGGGCGTCAACGAGATGCGCCTCGGCGGCGGCGGCGTTTCCGGCGGCAGGGCATCGGAACTCTACTTCTACAACGGCAACGTCAACCTCAACTACGGCTCCACGACTGCGTTCGCCCTCGTGCAGAGCACATCGGCGTCCAGCAGCAGCGCCCGGTTCTATGGCGCCCTTCGCGCCCGCACACTAGAGATTGACTCCACCAAGAACCGCCGCGTGGCCACCGAGGACTACGGCGACGTGCTGCTCAACAGCTACGAGACGCCGACGCCGATGTTCGGGGACGTGGGGCATGGCGAGACCGACGAGACGGGCGTCTGCGTGGTGCCGATAGACGCGGCGCTACGGCAGGCCGCTCGCTTCGATCTCGGCTATCAGGTGTTCCTGCAGCCCATGTCCGACGCGCGGCTGTGGGTGGCGGAGAAGCGAGCCGACTGCTTCATCGTGCAGGGACCGGCAAACGTGCCGTTCGACTGGCACGCCATGGCGCGTCAGACCGGCTTCGAGAACCTGCGCATGGAGGATGCCGCACGGCGTGACGCCATGTCGACCGACGAGGACAGCATCACCATGGCCATCGAGAGCGCCCACGAGACGCCCGAGCAGTACATCGCAAGGATTCAACAGGCACTCACGGAAGGAGCCGCAGCATGAAGCAACTGAGCAGCATCATGGCAATGCCCATCGCGGGTGGGACCCGCATCAGCTACACCTACAACACCATCGACGACGAGAGCGGCGAGGTCGTGGAAGCAAACGTGGTCGGCACATTCTTCGTGACCGACGCAGACCTTCAGGCCAACGTCGACGCAATCATGGCCTACGTGCGCGAGCACAAGCTGGCGGAGTAGGGGGCGCCATGATCACATGGACTACGCCCACGCTCACCGTCATCGTCACCGACGCGGACATCACCGCCTGCCGCGTGACGGTTGACATCGAGCAGAGCGGCAAAGTCGTGTCTGTCGCAGACCCGCCCATGAGCTACACGGAGGGGACGGGAACCACGATGGAGGTCACGCTCACGCAGGAGCAGTCGGGGGCGCTCCACATGGGGACGGCCAAATTGCAGGTCAATGCAATCGACCGCAGCGGATATCGCGCGGCCACGCGCAAGGCCACCATAAGCATCGGCAGCAACATCAGAGGGGAGGTCATGGCCTATGAGCAATGAGCGCACGGGCGTTCTTGAGCTGACGCTCGGCGATACCTACATCGGCAGCGCCTACAGCCCGCAGGTGTCCATAGATGACATAGAGGGCGGTCACAGGCTCACGGTCACCTACGATGACGAGGAGCAAGGGATAACCTCGAAGTCCTTCGACGTTATGAACGGTGAGAAGGGAGAGACGGGTGATGTAGGCCCACAAGGGACGCAGGGCGAGATTGGTCCGATTGGCCCGCAAGGCCCAGCAGGCGCAAGCCCCACGGCATACGTGGAGCGTGTGGAGGGCGGCGCGGAAGTCACCGTCACCGACGCCAGCGGCACCACCACGGCCATGCTCTACGACGCGGAGCTGACGGACGGCAGCGTGACCGAGGCCAAGCTGTCTGACGGAGCCGTGACAGGCGCAAAGCTGGCGCAGGGCGCGGTCACAGGACCCAAGATTGTCCCGAAAGCGGTGACGGCAGACAAGTTGGACGTATCGACCACGTACACGGTCACTGACGGTGACCTGACGATTTCACTGGCATAAGGGAGGCAGGCATGGCCGGATTCATCGGACTGACCCGCGAGAGCTTCGACAAGCTGGACCAAGCGATCATGGGTGACCCGTCCGAGTCAACGTGGTCGCGGCGCACGAGCACGGCAGAGACAGATATGGTGCATATCTGTCTCTGAACGGCAAAACCTTGAGCCTGATATCAAAGGATGGCACAGCACTAAGCAGCGTCACACTACCTTAAGGAGCTACGATGGCTGGACTGATTGGATTCACGCGGGCGCAGTTCAATGTGCTGGACAACCTACTGACACACATCCTGCAACGTCTAGCGTCAGTCGAGGGAGTGACTACGCAGGCAACTGAGCAGGCCATAGGTGAATACGTGGAAGCACACGGCGTAAGGCTGATCACGACGGTCACGGACGGCAACCTCACGATTACGATAACGTAAGGAGCGGACATGGCTAACATTAGAAGCATCAACGGCAACCCGATTGTCGTAAATTCCGATGGCATAGACAGCAACATCGTCAACGTTGTCATTCCAGCAAACGCTGGGCAGACTGAGTTTAGGAATAACCAGTTTGTAGCTGGTGAAAAATACATCATATATAACTTCACCGACTACTATGTCAACATGTCAACTAGGAACACGACGGGTGGAAGCAATATCGATGCCTTTGGCAGCATTGCCGCCAACAGTTACAAGATTGTTGATATCACAGCAAGCGCATCGATTTTCCGCGCGTGGTTTGACCCTGCCGTAACAGGCGGGTGCGTTGTTGCAACTAAGATTACCTCCCTGCTCGGTTTGATGCTTTCTAACGACATTTCTGTCGATGAATACATGCCAATAGTAAGACGTGCCAGCCTAGACGGATACGCTGCTCATATAGATGCGGATGGCTCGGGCAAAAAGGTCAAGTTCCTTATTTCGGCAAACGCTGGTGATGTAATCACCACAAAGATTTACAACATAAGCAACACGATTAGCGGCGGTGCAAGCGGTGCATATCAGTTAGTAGACACAGATGGGAATGCGACAGAAAACTACTATGGCGCATTTAGCCTGACCGAAAATGACACTCCGATATCAACGGCTGCGGTGACGCTGCCGTATGACATTTCTGGCATACTGCTGTCGTGCGGAAATGCCCTGTCTGGTTCCACAATCACAAGGCTGTCGTATGACATTTCATTTTCAGTGAACGAGGGCAATAACTCCGCTAATGGGGTAAGGCCATTTGTTAGGTATGATTCCGAACAGAATCTGCCTGACTCATACAAGCTGACAGCAAGAAACAACATAGACGCTCAATCCGCAAGCGCAATGGAAGGTAGCGTTATAAAGGCCGAACGCATAGTTCCGTCAGAATATACTGCCGAGTATTGGAACACATATATTAACGTAAGCATTCCAACGAACACGACAATAAGGTTCAAGTCGTGGGGCTACAGCGGCGATGACTTTGTCTACAATCGCATCTCCGTGAGAAATGCAAACACGCAGGAGGAAGTGACGGTCACCACGGTCTATTCCGACCTCGACCAAACATTCTCTGAAAGCTTCCCCATTGACCGAATCTGGCTGCAAATCAGAAGGAACACCATCACAAAGGATGTGTTTGCATACTACAGCCTCACAACGCTGAACGACGGCACTTTGTCTGGTGACCTCCTTGGCCTAAAGGACAGCATTGACCGCATGACGGTCGGCCCGACCTTCACGTGCCTAAAATCAGGCGGCAACTTTAGCAGCCTGTTCGACGCAATCAACGCGGTGTGCGAGTACCAGAACGCAACGCTGTACGTTGGCGCTGGCACGTGGGACTTGATTGACGAGATGGGCGAGGACTACCTGAACGCAATCGACGCGCAGCATCGCGGGCTGTACCTAAAGAACAACGTGCACGTGATTTGTTCCAGCGACGCTCTGATAACCTGCCACTACGCAGGCACGAGGGAGCTTACACGCACATGGCTGTCGGCGTTCAACGCTGGCGAGCATGGGTTCACGCTTGAGAACGCTAGGATAGAGAGCAGCAACTGCCGATACACGATTCACGACGAGCGAGACACGCACACCGACAGGTATGTGAACAAGTACATCAACTGCCACATGAAGCATGACAACACCAATGGTGGATACAATCAGGTGATTGGTGGTGGCCTTGGCTACGACGGTCACATCATCATGGAGAGCTGCGTGTTTGAGCAGCCGCATATAAGCAACAGCGGCATAGTGTCGTATCACAACACATGGTATTCGGGCGGGGATGGCAGAAGCCTGATTGACATACACGGATGCTACTTCAAGGGCACCAACACCATTCGGTTCAGCTGGTTTGGGGCAAGCCAAGACATAAGCACCCTGCTCGCCTATGGCAACTCGCTCGGTCATGAAATCATCAACGTCGCCGAAAGCGAGCAGTACATGATTGACAACCCGACGTGGATAAACAACACGGAAGTCATCGCGTGGAACAACGAGATTAGGTCATAGCGATGGACACCATATACACCGCACTCGTGTTCCCGCTCCTGCTGCTAATAGGCCAGACCCTCGTGGCGTTAGGCCAGCGCAAGCTGAACCAGCGCATGGACGAGGGCGAGGCAAAGCGCAATCAGGCCAAGGCCGAGACCGAGGCAAAGCGTGCAGCAGAGGCGGCATGGCGCGCCGAAATCGACAAGCGGCTAGAGGACATCGAGGAAAAGATGGGTCGCTCGATAGAGCAGCAGGCCATGCAGATTCGCTCCGACATCGTGCACAAGTGCCATCGCTACCTTGACGACCTCCACGCCGCATCAATCGAGGAAAAGGACGTGTTGGACGACCAACACAAGCAATACTCCCAATTCTGCGAGGACTTGGGAATCGACAACGACTTCATCGACAACCTCGTGGCCAAGGTCATGGAGTTGCCAGACCGCGAAATCTAAGGGGGAAACATGAAGCGCTACATCCTGCCCGATTCGCTCTACGACCTCATCAAGTACGTCGTGACCATCATCCTGCCCGCGCTCTCCATCGCCTACGTGGGGCTGGCTGGCGTCTGGGGCTGGCCCTACGCGGACGAAATCAGCCGCACCATCGCCATCGTCTACACGTTCCTTTGCGCGGTCATGGGCATCAGCACGCTCACGGCCAAGGAGGAATAGCGCATGGGCGTGCGCGAGACGATCGTGGCCTACGCTCGCTGGGCGATAGGCTGCGCATACGACTACACGCCCAGCGGCGGCGTGGAGGGGGAGAGCTACAACTGCTCCTTCCTGAGCTTCTGCGCATACCGCCACGCGGGGCTGGAAATCCCGAGCTGGCAAGGGCATCAGAACGGCGAGGGCAGCCAGAGCGACTGGGTGC
>Ga0326513_10001380_pt1 | contig 19223 bp, 14 predicted proteins | sample 2_2465_0518_D_FD_203654 | JGI IMG/M metagenome (GOLD analysis project Ga0326513, IMG submission 203654) | Bovine rumen microbial communities from UC Davis, California, United States - 2_2465_0518 | ecosystem: Host-associated > Mammals > Digestive system > Stomach > Rumen | place: USA... | reverse complement strand
AGTGATAATTTGCTGTAACCGAAGTCGTTGGTCTTCCCATAGACAAAGAAATGCTTGAGCACATCAGGCTGCAGGTAAGTGGCAAGACGCGGCTCGAGGCGTCCCACCGTCATATCGACACCGCGCAGGATGCCGTAAATGATCCAGCCCAGACGTTTGGGGGTGAGAAGCGCGGAGATAAGCAGTGTTCCTATGTTGATCCATTTCCATCGGAAGGGATTGACCCACCAGAGAACAAGGAAAAACGGGATAACGAGAATCATGGCATAGTGAATGAAAAAACCGGCGGCCATCAGAATGGATGCCTGAATCCACTGGTTGCGTGTAATGTAGGGAATGGCCATATAGATGAACCCTACGGCTGTGTAGAAACGTACCAGGTTCCCGACCATACCCGGCGTGTAACAGTAGAGGAGGGGCAAGGTCAGCCATATAACTTCGCGATGGTCACGCATGACCATCATGTACCCCCACATGAAAATAAAAGCGTAGAAGATGAATGAGAACCAGAAGGGCAGTTCCAGCAGATGCATTGTATTGATAATCACCTGGTAGAGAGGCTCAAATGTGTGGAGTAGGATGTCGCCCATCTCATAGACATCACGATAATGGTGGTAGTCTTTCGCCCACTCCCAGCGCACACCGAAAAGAACGGCATAGACCAATGCCGGCAGCAGAGCAAAGCGTGTATAGGGATATACATATTCGCCCTTCTCATTTTTCAGAACCATGAATGTGCCGAAAATGAAAAAGACGAGTATGGTGACGATGGAAAATATCCAATAATACATAGCCGGTAAAGAATATCAGTTGCGGCGAATCAGCGATTTGCCTTTCCTGAGCGCAGAGGCGATGCGGTTTTCGAAAATCACCCAACTGCTGCAGACCACCATTCCGAGAACGAACCAGAGGATGGCGGTTTTGGCCTTCGATGTCTTGGGTAACTGAGGAGCCACACTGGGTTCAATGAACACGAACGCAGGTTTGCGTTCCTGAATTTTGGCACGGGCCAATTCGCGCTGATGTACAACGTTGGCATAGACCTGTTCGGCCAGCGTGACATCATCCTGGAGGCGGTCCTTCTCAATATCGACACGCTGGCGTGTGTTACCCTGGTTTTTATCGACAAAGTCGGCATACCGTTCCTGCACCTTCTTGTAATGGGCCTCAGCTGCCACGGTCATGGAGTCGTAGTAGGCAAAATCCTCCTCGGCCTTGACGACACGATAGCGGGTGACATAATCTTTGAGCTGATTGCAGATGGCATCGCACATGATAGCACATACCACGGGATCCTGATCAGAGAATGACAGAGCCGTCACTCCCGTCTCGCGGTCAATGTCGAGTTTGATGATATCCCGAAGGGCATCGAGCCGGTCACTTTTCTTACGGGTGAGGATGTAATAGCTTTTCTTTTCTCCTTCGCCGCCCGCACCGGCCAGCTCTTTGGGTTTGCCTTTGATTTTCTGAATCAATTTTCCCGGCCAGCCGATAATCTTGCGGACGATACCGTCGTTTTGGGACTTGACGTACTGTTCGTAGGAAGGATAAGCCTTTCCGTCCTTGTCGTTGACTGGCGTTTCGAGCAGTTCCAGGAGAAAGGGAGTGGAGATGACCAGATCGGGATAGGTGAATAAGTTGAGCGCATCCTCATCGTTCAAGCCCATTGCCCCGTTCATGCCCAGCATGCTGGTGACGGAAGATACCATTGACGAAAGAGAGGAGGTTTGGGTTTCAGGTGCAAGGGAGGCCGTCACCACATACTCGCGCTTGCTGCAAAGGGCGATGATTACAGCGAGTACAGCCGAAACGGCAGCCCCCTTGAGCAGAAATTTCTTGCGGGACAAAAGTTTGGAAATAACCTTTTCCCAGTCTACATTGAGGTCTTTGGCTTTATTCTTATTTTCTTCCATAATCAACGGGTAATAATTTTTCGGATTCTGTTGAAGTAATAATTGATTTTATTGAGCAAGAGGGTCCGTTCGTCGTTGTGAAGTCCCAATTCGTAAATGGTCCATCCTGTTGATATGAGACAGAGGAGGGTAATGATAACGATAAGGCCCCATTCGCTGGTCCAGGTAATATAGCGGTAGATGACGAGGGGAATGAAGGAGGCCACCACCGAGACGAGTACTACGCGCAAGAACACATCACGCGTAAAGTTGAATTCCGAGCCGCGTGGCAGCGCCCTTTGGGCAATCTGAATCTTGATTATGGTGATGATGACAGAGGCCAGTATGGCAATGTTGTAGCAGGCTGCTGCCGGCTGTCCCATCCGATAGCAGATCCAGGAGAGGGGCAGAATCATCAGCTGGCAGAGACCCGTCAGAATCTGGTACCATTTGATTTTGCCCGTTGCATAGATGAATGTATCCATCGTGAAGGTGAGGGACTGAATCATACAGTTGACCAAAGCAAGACGAACGAAGCTGATGAGCGCGAAGGGATAGTCGTTGAGCCAGATGTGCAGCACCTGGGGCGTGAGCAGAATCACGGGCAGGGAGATGGCAAAATAAAGGTAGAAACAGAAGCGCGCACCCTTGTTGACCAGGGATATCATGTCGGAGAAGTGTCCCGATGCATAATTCTTGACAATGGACGGATTGATGGCGATTGCCACGTTGCGGGTGAAGCTGGAAACAGCGGTCTCAATCTGATAGGCCAGACCGCGTGCGGCATTGATGGAAAGAGCGAAGAAGAGGTTCATCAGAAGGTTGATGCCCTGGTTGGAGGCAATCTGAGATCCCGTGCCCATGAGGTTCCATCCCAGGAAGGAACTGAACTCGCGCAGCGTCTTGGAATCCATCGACCGGCGGTAGCGTATGTCGGGGAACTTCATGCGGCAGTAGAGTCCGTAGGCAAAACGTACCAGGACAGACGAGCAGAGGATGAGCACCGCATAAATCTTGAGCGAATCGCCCTCGAGGAAGGGGAGGACGAGCACTGCACCCAGTTTCATCAGTGCCTCGAGCACGGAGATGTAGGCAAAGACACTCATCTTCTCGTAGGCAATGACGAGCGAAGTGTAGGGGATGCTCAGGAACTGGAACACGAGTGCTATCAGCGAGCACTGTAAAACCCAGTAGGTTGCTTCCTGTCGTTCGGCCGGAATATTGTGGACGAAGTTTTCGATATAGGCCACACCGAGTATCTCGCAGAGAATGAAGACCGACACTGCCGCGATGATGTGGACGTTGAGTGAAGTGGAGAAAACCTTGTTGATTGTTTCCGTTGTGCCGGATCCGATTTCATACGTGATGAAACGCTGGGATGCGATGGTCAGCGTGATGGTGACGATGGAGAACATCGCCACGAACTGACCGATGAGGGTGTAGATGCCGAAATCGTCAATGCCCATGGTTGCCAACACCACGCGGGCTGCGTAGAGGTTGACAGCCAGCACGATAAACGTCCTGAAATAGAGGGCAATCGTGTTTCTGGCGATTTGTCGCGACGATAACGGAGCCATAGGGGGAGGATTTCTTATTTGAGCATGTTTGCTATGGTAGCAACCATCGTAGCCAGCGAAGCGGAAGCCGTTGCTACGGACATAGTCTGCTGAATGTTCCATGAAGAGTGGCTCTTCATGGGGACGATAATTTCGCAACCGGGTTCCACGATACCGCGCTTGCGGAGTTTGGCGCGTGTTACCTCGCCGTTCATATAGACGATGTAGGCCTTGCTCTTCTTGGCATCATTGCCGAATCCGCCGGCCTGTTCGATGTAATATCGCACCTTCTTGCCTTCGACATAGGAAACCGTGTTGGGGTACATCACAGCACCTGATATCTTGACGGTATTGGTGAACTCCGGAATCTCGAGGATGTCACCGTCGCGGAGTACAAGGTCCATATCCGACCCGGGTTTCTCAAGTGCCTTTTCAAGATCGATACCTACTGAATACTGGGAACCGGAGTTGAGGAGCGACACGTCCACCGAGTCGCGTGATGTTCTTGCCATTGCGATGGCATCTTCCTGCCGCAGTCTTTCTTCGTCGCTGACACGACGCGTGAGACGTGCGCCCTTGGCATAGCCGAAAGAGGTGAGACCGCCGGCCTTTTCAATAACGGAGGAGAGACGCTCGTTCTTGTGGGTGAGGGCATATTCGCCGGGGAAGAGGACTTCTCCCTTGATGGTGATGTTCTGTTGTTCGCTATAGCGCGGCGACTGACGGATGTATATTTCGTCGTAAGGGGCAAGTTCGAACGCGGAGCTCTGGTCGATTTTGAAATCCTCACCGAGTTTGAATCGGAAGGTTTCGGACAACACTGCTGATTCGTTCTCGCCGGAGGGATCCTTAATACGGCGTGCGACATCTACACGGGAGGTTGCTGCCGATTCGAGCAAGCCGCCTGCCTGAACCACGAGGTCTTCGATGGTCATTCCTTTGGCAAAGACGTAGTTGCCTGGACGTGCCACCTGACCGTGGATGGCTACTGTGGGCATGTCGTTAAGATCGTGAATCGAGGGGATATAGAGCATGTCGTTCTTCTGAAGCGGCATGTCGGCAACGCTACCGTTGAGGATGCCGTTCACATCGATTGAAATCATGGAACGTGTGTAGTCGGCATTCTCGCGCTGCAGCACAGCATGCGCCGTGAACGCATCGCCCATGAGTCCGTCGGCGGCTTCGATGAGCTGACGGACAGTGTTGATTGTTCCGAGCTGATATAATCCCGGACGGCAGACCGCACCGCGGATTTCAAGTTTATTGGTATAACGGTCCAGCACGCCTTCCACTTCGATGACGTCGCCGTCCTGGGTCTTGAATGACGAGAATTCATTGCGGTTGACCGTACAAATCTCCATTTCCTGATTGTTCTCGCGGACAACGCGAAGCGACTTGTTATAGGCATTTTTGCCGAACCCGCCGGCATAGCGAACCAGGTCGCTGAGCGTCTCGCCCGGTTTCATCTCATAACGCATGGGACGACGGATATAACCCTTCATTTCGACCACCTGCTCAAAAGCCGGAACAATGACCACATCGCCTTCCTGCAACTGAATATCGCCGTCCAGCCGACCGCGCAGGATGAAATCATAAACGTCGATGGTTCCGACGGTACGGCCGTTGCGGACGATGCTGACCTTGCGGAGGCTGCCGATATCACTCACGCCTCCTGCGCTATAGAGTGCGTGGAATGCCGTAGCAAACGATGAGAGATTATAGGTGCCGGGGATTGCGACCTCGCCCATCACATTGACCCGGATGGTACGGGCCTGTCCTAATGAAACCAGGAGTTGGGTTGTGCCGTCGTTGTGGTCCAGACCGGCATAAATCTTGCCAAGTTGTCCGCGCAGGTAATGTTGGCTTTCCTCAATGGTCTTGCCGGCCAGATGCACGGGGCCCAGATTCTCAATTGTAACATTACCGTCGGGCGATATTTCCTGACGGATGGTTGTTTCGTTGTCGCCCCAGATGTCGATAATGACTTCGTCGCCGGCCCCGAGAACATAGTTTTTGGGGGTGGCAATGTTCAGGGACGGCTCAAAGGTGAGGAACTGGCTGTTGAAGATATTGTGGCCCCAAATCTGATCTTCGGGGTTCTCTTCCTCCAATGGAAATTCGGCAATATCGCCGAATATGTTGTCAGCAACCATGCTGCCCTGCTGGGCCATGAGTTCGTCTTGGGTTGTCAGGCGGTTTCCGTAGTTGGGATTGTATCCTGGGCGCATGGTCTGCGACTGCTGGGTACCCCCCACATTGCTATGGTCGTAGGGATTGGTATAACCGTTGCTTATGTTGCCGTTCCCATAACCGTTGCGGCTGCCGGCTGCAGTTCCGTAACCGCCCTGGTTCCTGGAACTGTTGTACCCCCGGTAGGAAGTCTGAGATTGCCGGTTATTCCTGGTTCTGGAATTCGAATTCATGTCGAAATCACGTCCCACATACGAGGACTCATCCGTCCTTCCGGACAGCGAACGGTTGCGGCTGCGCGACTTTTGGGACTGCGCCCCGTTTTGTACAGTTCCTGAGGCCATCTGTTCCTCGTAGAGACTTTTCACGCGGTAGGCCTGTTCCTCGGTCACACCGCGGCGAGCCAGTTCGATAGCGATAGTCTGCTGGTCCTTGCCGCTTTTGAGAGCGTTAAGTACATATTCGAGTACCTGTTTGTCAGTCATCGAACTCTGGGCAAATGTCCAAGTGGAAACACTCAGCATGATGCCTGATACAAATGCAATCAGAAGATGTTTGGTGTTCATATAATCTGGTTATATTCTCAAGATATAACGTTCACGCGCAATTTATATTGTGTAAAGTGCCCCTTCAACGACAGGATAATTTTCGATAACGTGGCCGACAGGCACATCGAAACGGACCGGAATCTGATAGGGTTGCAGCATCTCGCGGATGGTTTCCATGAGCGGACGCGGCATTTCAGGATCTTCATCGCAGCCTGTCATCTGTCCGACGAGCAACCCGCGCAGGTCGTCAAGGATACCTGCCAGTTTCAGGCTGTTCATCATTCGGTCGATTTTGTAGGGCGATTCGCCGATGTCTTCGATAAAAAGGATTTTTCCCTCGTAGTCGAAGTCATAGGGCGTTCCGTGGAGGGCGCTGATATTTGCGAAGTTACCGCCGATGACGGGGGCTGTCACGTGCTGGTCGGCAAGGAGGTTCATGGGGTTGCGGTTGTAGCGCAGCAAGTCATTCTGACGCGGCCAAACTCCTTTGCCCTGATAGAAAAGCAGCATGTTGTGAAGGGCCTGGGTGGTACGATGGTCGGGGTATTCGGCCAAATGCCGCATCATGGGAGCATGAACGGATGCTACGCCTGCCTTCTGCCAAAGGGCGTGCAGACAAGTGATATCGCTGAATCCGATTACAGGCTTGTTGGCATGGGCTACCAAATCGACAGGAATGAGATCCAGAATCTGCTGGGCGCCATATCCGCCACGAGAGCACCAAAGGATGTCGACCGATGTATCGTTAAGAGCATCGATGATGTCAAAAGCACGGGCCTGAGGCGTACCTGCATACCTGCCGTATTGACCTTTGGCGTGGAGCGAGAAGTCCACGTCCATACCCCAACTGCGCAATGTGTCGGCACCTGCGGCCATGACTTGCTGGTCGATATGACCTGCCGGTGAGATGATACGGATTTTCATAAGCGTTGTGTGATTTCTTCTAATGTTTGTGTCTTCCAACTCTTGAAGTCCCCTTCGAGAATATGCTTCCGGGCTTCACCCACCAGCCACAGATAGAAGGCCAGGTTGTGGATGGAAGCAATCTGGAGGGCTAAAAACTCCTCGGCGTGGAAGAGATGCCGGAGATAGGCTTTCGAATACTGTCGGTCAACTTCTGCGGGACCGTCCTCCTGGATGGGGGAGAAGTCGTGAGCCCACTTGGCATTTTTCATATTCATGATGCCGTGACGCGTGAATAACATGCCGTTTCGTCCGTTGCGGGTAGGCATTACGCAGTCGAACATATCCACACCGCGTTCTATGCCCTCAAGGATGTTGGCAGGCGTTCCGACCCCCATCAGGTAGCGGGGTTTGTCCTTGGGCAGTATTTCGTTCACAACTTCAATCATTTCGTACATTTTCTCGGTAGGTTCTCCTACGGCCAGTCCCCCGATTGCGTTACCGTCGCAGCCCTTTTCGGCTACATTCTCGGCAGCACGCCGTCGCAGGTCGGGATAGGTGCAGCCCTGGACGATTGGGAAAAGGCTCTGATGGTATCCGTAGGGACATTCCGTTTCGTTGTACCGGGCGATACAGCGGTCTAACCATCGTTCTGTCAGGTCGAGCGATTTGCGGGCGTAACTGTAGTCGGACTGACCGGGAGGACATTCGTCAAAAGCCATCATGATGTCGGCACCAATGGTGCGTTCGATATCCATGACACGTTCGGGGGAGAACATATGTTTCGACCCGTCGATGTGGCTGCGGAACACAGCACCTTCTTCTGTGAGTTTGCGGTTTTCTGCCAGGGAAAAGACCTGAAACCCTCCGCTATCGGTCAGAATGGGGCGGTCCCAGCCGTTGAATTTGTGTAATCCTCCAGCCTCGGAGAGCACATCCAGACCGGGTCGCAGGTAGAGATGGTAGGTGTTGCCGAGTATGATTTGTGCCTTCACTTCCTCTTTGAGTTCATGGAAATGAAGACACTTCACGCTGCCCACTGTGCCAACGGGCATGAATATCGGAGTAAGGATGGTCCCGTGGTCCGTCTCAATGCGTCCTGCACGGGCCCACGAATTGAAATCGGTTCCTTGTAGTTCGAAGGTCATTGTTTAGCGTTTGTTTCCCGATTTGCTTTAATTATCTCTTTGATCCACCAGGCCAGTCCGATTACAATCACTACCGCCAGTCCTGCCTTAAAGTATCCGCTGTATTCTTCAACTTTTGCAATCACGGCATCCGGACCGATTGATTTGCCTAAAACGGCACCCAGCGCAACCAGTACGGTGTTCCACGCAGCAGCACCGAGGAAGGTGAAGAGGAGGAAGGTGCGAAGTTTCATCTTGGCCAGTCCGGCAGGGATGGAGATGAGCTGTCGGATGGCAGGAATCAGGCGTCCTACAAAGGTCGATACGGCCCCGTGCCGGTCAAAATACTGTTCTGCCTCCACGACCTTGCGTTCGGTGATGAGACACATATGTCCTAATTTGGAGTTCGCAAATTTATAGACGATGGGCCGTCCCAGCCACCAGGCCAGTCCGTAGTTGACCAGTGCCCCGATGATGGCTCCCAGCGTTCCGAACAGTACGACCATAGGAAGACTCATTTCGCCTTCGGTGACAGCCAGGTAAGCCGCCGGTATCATGATGATTTCAGAGGGGAAGGGGATGAACGAACTTTCGACGGCCATGAAGAAGGTTATCACGCCGTAGTTCATATTCTCACTGATCCATTGATATAATTCTTCCATGCAATGCAGATAAATGTGCTGTTTATAGATGTTCTTAAGGATGTCTCAGAAAAAAGTCTTCCACGACACGTGCCAGGCTTTTGTCTTTGGGATTCATTTTACGGAGTCTGGTAAAGGCATCGAGAGCCGTTTCCTGTCGGTCCATCTGTTCAGCCAGCCGGCCGAGGTCCGCCAGATCTTCCATAGCTGGATGAGGCCTGTTTGTCAGTTTGGTCAGGTCCTCGAGCGCCTCCTCGAAACGATTGGCAGTGATGAGAATCGAAATGCGGAGCCGGGCCCTTTCATTCCGTTCTCTGGTTTTGGCCGGAACGGGCATCTTGTCGATGGCCTCGATGGCGGCAGGAGTATTGCCCCGATCCAGTTCGAACCACATTTTATCTTTCAGAAGGAATTCATCGTGTTCGTCAATCAACAATCCGAGGTTGATGGCACGTTCGCAGTCATTGTAGCGATTCACATTGTAATAGCACTTCGCAAGCGCATGCCAAACGTTAGGCCGATAGGCATCGAGAGCGGAGGATTTCTCCAAAAGCTCAATCCTATCGTCGATGTTTTTCTGCTGCAACGCCAACCGCCACAGGTCGTATGCACGAATGTTTCTTTCTTCTAATAATGTCATTATTTCGAGTCTCGGAGCAGAACGGTGCGGTTGAACACGATATGGTCTTCTGTGGTGTCGTAATCGACGCAGAAGTAGCCTATGCGCTGGAACTGATAATAACGGTTCTCGGTCGAAATGTGGGAAGCGCCGACCCGTTTGCGAGCCTGTTCTGCAGCCCAGGGCTCCAGATAGGCACAAGGCAGAACCACCTCGCTTTGAGGATTGAGCAGCTCGCGGAAATCGCGTTCGTCGGCAGAGGGATCCTCCACCGTGAAAAGATTATCGTACAGACGGACTTCTACGGGCACGGCTTCTTTCCGGCTTACCCAGTGGAGCGTACCTTTCACCTTGCGGTCGGCACCGGGCATACCGCTCTTCGAGTCGGGATCGTAGGTGCAGAGAATCTCGGTGATGGTACCGTTCTCATCCTTCACAACCCCGGTGCACTTGATAATGTAGGCGCTCTTCAGACGCACTTCTTTGTCGATTGTAAGGCGGAAGAATTTCTTTTCGGCCACTTCCTGGAAATCTTCGCGTTCGATGTACAGTTCGCGGGAGAATGGCATTTTATGTGTGCCGGCTTCCGGTTCTTCCGGGTTGTTCTCCATTTCCATCATCTCGACTTTACCTTCGGGGTAATTGGTAATGGTCAGTTTGACTGGATCCACCACACCCATCACGCGGAGCGCATGTTTGTTGAGGTCTTCGCGTACAGCATGTTCGAGCAGTTTGATGGAAATCATACCGTCGTACTTGGTATAGCCGATGGTGTCGATGAAGTTGTGTATCGAATCTGAGGTGTAGCCTCGGCGGCGCAATCCGCAGAGGGTAGGCATGCGGGGGTCATCCCAGCCGCGAACCAGTCCTTCCTTGACGCATGCCAGAAGTTTGCGCTTCGACATCATCGTGTAGGTCATGTTCAGGCGGTTGAATTCAATCTGACGGGGTACATACGTTGTACCCTTGATGTCGGCCAGCACCTTGGCGAAATAATTATAGAGAGGACGGTGAACTTCAAATTCGAGGGTACAGATGGAATGGGTGATGCCCTCGAAGAAGTCTGACTGCCCGTGAGCGAAGTCATACATGGGGTAGGCATGCCATTTTGTACCGGTTCTGTGATGCGGGTGATCTATGATACGGTACATGATGGGATCCCTGAAGTGCATGTTGGGATTGGCCATGTCAATCTTGGCTCTGAGGGTCTTTGTTCCTTCAGCGAACTCGCCTTTGTTCATGCGGCGGAAGAGGTCCAGCGATTCCTCGACGGGACGGTTGCGGTAGGGCGATTCCTGACCGGGGGTTGTGGGTGTGCCTTTTTGGGCAGCAATTTCCTCGGCTGAAAGCTCATCGACGTAGGCCAGACCCCGCTTGATCATTTCTTCTGCAAGATCCCAAAGCTGCTGGAAATAGTCCGATGCATAGTATTTGCGGTCTTCCCAGTCAAAGCCCAGCCAATGGATGTCTTCCTGGATTGCATCTACATATTCGGTATCTTCCTTGGAGGGATTGGTGTCATCGAAACGCAAGTTGCATTTGCCGCCGAACTTCCGGGCGGCACCGAAGTCCATGCATATGGCTTTGGCATGTCCGATGTGGAGATATCCGTTAGGCTCGGGTGGAAAACGGGTGTGCACCACCTGAGTAGGAGAGTTCTTAACTTTGCCGGCCTCAATGTCGGCAGCGATGGCCTCTTCGATAAAATTAAGGCCTTTCTTTTCTTCGATATTTTCTGGAGCAGTTGCCATGTCAGTCAAAATTTATATGGAAGGCAAAATACTGTTTTATTTAATTATAATTCGAGGTTGCCGTCGTGGATTTCGTGCCACGGAAGTCCCTGGATGTTGAGCTGTTCCATAAAGGGGTCCGGATCGAATTCCTCCACGTTGTGTACACCGGGTTTCTTCCAGATGCCCTTGACGAACATCATGGCCCCGATCATTGCGGGAACGCCGGTGGTGTAGCTTACGCCCTGCATTCCTGTTTCCTTATAGGCTTCCTGGTGGCTGCAGTTGTTATAGACGTAATAGGTGTGTTCCTTGCCGTCCTTCAATCCGCGTATGCGGCAGCCTATCGAGGTTTCACCCTCATAGTTCTCGCCGAGGTCCTGAGGATTGGGAAGCACTGCTTTGAGGAATTGCAGAGGCACAATCTTCACCTTCACCTTCTTGTCGGGGTCGTCAGCCAGAGGCGCTTCATAGGTGATTTCGTCAATGCGGCTCATGCCGAGATTCTGGATGCAGTCAAGATAGGTGAGATATTGCTGGCCGAAGGTCATCCAGAAACGTCCGCGTTTGATTGTGGGGAAGTTGATAACCAGACTCTCCAGTTCCTCATGGTGGAGCAGATAGCTCTCGCGGGGACCGATATTGGGATAGGTGAGAGGCTGGTGGATTTCGAGCGGTTCGGTTTCAATCCATTTGCCGTTTTCGTAATACAGTCCTTTCTGGGTAATCTCGCGAATGTTGATTTCCGGGTTGAAGTTGGTGGCAAACGCCTTGTGATGGTTGCCGGCATTGCAGTCAACGATGTCGAGATATTGGATTTCGTCGAAGTGGTGTTTCGCTGCATAAGCCGTATATACACCCGATACGCCGGGGTCAAAACCGCAGCCGAGAATTGCAGTGAGTCCTGCCTTTTCAAATCTCTCGCGATAGGCCCACTGCCACGAGTATTCGAAATGCGCCTCGTCGATAGGTTCGTAGTTTGCCGTGTCGAGATAGTTTACTCCGGCTTCCAGACAGGCATCCATGATGGTGAGGTCCTGATAGGGGAGGGCGAGGTTGATACAGAGCTCGGGTTTGAATTCTTTCATCAGGGCAACGAGTGCCTGTACGTTGTCGGCGTCCACGGCCGCAGTTGTGATATTCGGAATGTTTTTCTGTCCGCGTTCTTTGCATTTTGCAAGGATTTCCGCTTTCACTTTTTCACACTTCGTCTGTGTTCTCGATGCAATGCAGATGTCGGTGAAAATTTCGGCATTTTGTGCCAACTTATGTGCTGCTACGGTTCCTACACCGCCACAACCGATTTGTAATATTCGAGCCATAGGTATATTTGACTATTTTAATATTTTACTATTTCACTATTTGACTATTTGACAATTTCACTATTTTCCTGTGTCGCCGGGGTCAATTGTCCAATTGTAAAATTGTCCAATGGTCCAATTAATATGCTATTTTACCATTTTCTCGTGCCGCTTGAGAAGTCCCCCTTCAAGGGGGATTCAGAGGGTCTGTCAGTCCCGTTCCAGGTAGGTGTAACCGTAGAGACCCGATCTGTAGTTCGAAAGGAACTCTTTGCCCTCGTGCAACGTAATTTTACCTTGCTTGACAGACTTGGTGACCCAGGTTTCGAGGGTGCGGACCAGTTTCTTGGTGTCGTATTCCGCCCAGTTCAGCACGTCGCTTACGGTTTCTCCGTCGATGGTCTGGTCGATGCGGTAGCCGTCCTTGTCCACGGAAATGTGAACCGCAGAAACGTCACCGAACAGGTTGTGCAAATCGCCCAGAATTTCCTGATATGCGCCCACAAGGAACACGCCGAAGTAGTAAACCTCATTTTTTCTTATGCTGTGGACCGGAAGCGAGTTGGTGATGCTGTTGGCCGTCACATAACTCAGAATCTTGCCGTCCGAGTCGCATGTGATATCCTGAATGGTGGCGTACCGGTCGGGTTTTTCGTCCAGCCGCTGAATGGGCATGAGGGGAAAGACCTGATCGATGGCCCAGGAGTCGGGGAGCGACTGGAAGAGCGAGAAGTTGCAGAAATATTTGTCGGCAAGCAGCTTGCTCACCTGATGAAGTTCCTCCGGCGGGCGTTTCATAGACTGGGCAACCTGGTTGATTTCCCGGGTCACGCTCCAGAACAGTTTTTCAATCTGGGCTCTTGTCTTCAGGTCGATCAGGCCGTGAGAAAAGAGCTGTATCACCTCATCGCGAATCTGCTGGGCATCATGCCAGTTCTCGAGAGCAGAACGCTGGTTGATATTGTCCCAGATTTCGTAGAGGTCTTTTACCAGCTGGTGGTCGTTTTCTCCCACCTCCCATTCTTCAGGCATCTCGGGCAGCGTTGCCGTTTCGAGCACATTGAAAATCAGCACCGAATGGTGGGCCGCCAGACTGCGTCCGCTTTCCGTGATGATATTCGGATGGGGCAAATCGTTCTTGTCGGCTTCCTCCATCAGTGTGTACATGATGTCGTTCACATATTCCTGGATGGAATAGTTGACAGAACTCTCGGACGAGGAACTGCGCGTTCCGTCGTAATCGACACCGAGACCGCCGCCTGCATCTACAAACTCAACATGGAATCCCAATTTCCAAAGCTGCACATAGAACTGGGCAGCCTCGCGGATGGCCGTTTTGACGTGACGGATGTTGGTCACTTGGGAGCCGATATGGAAGTGGATGAGTTTGAGACAGTCGTTCAGCCCCTTTTCTTCCAGCATATCCAATGCTTCCAGCAACTCGGATGAGGTGAGTCCGAATTTGGAGGCATCGCCGCCGCTTTCTTCCCATTTGCCCGAACCGGAGGATGCCAGTTTGATCCGGATGCCGATATTGGGCCTTACATGCAGTCGTTCCGAGATTTCTGCAATCAGATCCAACTCGTTCAGCTTTTCGACTACGAGATAGATCCTGCGCCCCATCTTCTGGGCTGTCAATGCGAGTTCGATGAAACTTTCATCTTTGTATCCGTTGCAGATAATAATCGCATCCGAATCCGGTTTCATTGCAATCACAGCATGGAGTTCCGGCTTGGAGCCGGCTTCCAGTCCCAGGTTGAATTTCTCGCCGTGATCAATCACTTCCTGAACCACGGGCTTCATCTGGTTCACCTTGATGGGGAAGACTGAATAGCATGTGCCCTTGAACCCGTATTCTTTGCTGGCTTTGCGAAAACAGTCCGACATCTTTTCGATACGGTTGTCAATGATGTCAGGGAAGCGAAGCAGGACAGGCGCCGTGATGTCTCGCAGTGCCAGCTCGTCCATGATTTCGCGCAAATCAACCTTTACACCATCTTTCTTGGGAGTCACGACTACGTGTCCCTTTTCGTTGATGTCGAAATAATTCACACCCCAGCCATGAATGTTATAGAGTTCGGCGGAGTCTTCGATATGCCATTTTTTCACGTTCTCGTCTTTTAAATTATTTGAGGGTGCAAAGATAATGATTATTTCTCAATTTTCGGCTATTTTATTTTAAAATATGATAAAACAAGGGCACTTTTCCCCAAAAATTACTCTTTTGTGACCCCGCACGGGAGCACAAACTTCACCTCCTTGAACCAAAAACTGCGTTTTTCGCCGTTTCTTTTTTCGAGAGTCATACGGCCGTCGGGTGCAATTTCTGTGATTTTTGCCTCAAATTCTTCGCCGGTTTCGGCGTCTGAGTAGGGGTGATATCCTTCATTCCGGTAGAGCCGGTAAATGTAGTTTTTGTGAATATGTTCTGCGCCCTTTTCCCGAATTTCATGATAATGGAGAATGAGCCTCTCGCACACTTTATGCAGAAACGCTTCGGGTGGGATTTCTTCCATATGAGCTTCGATGTCGGACAGTAGTTCGGGACTTACGGCGCGGAGTGCGACGGTGGCTCCGGGGGGCTGCAGTGTGTCGGGATATGCGCCTTCGTTTTCCATCAGTTTTTCGAGCATCAGCTGCCGGAGCGAAACAGGGTTCGGAGCCGATGATAAAAAATCCATCTGGTTAATGTTGATGCCTATTCCGATAACGCTGTCCTGCAGACGGGTTCCGACGATTCTGTTTTCAATCAGCATGCCCGCGATTTTGCGGTCGTCGTGGTATATGTCGTTCGGCCATTTGATTGAAAAACCGGGGAAATATTCTTCCAGCGTTTCGACAATTGCCAGGGCTGCTGTTTCCGAGAGTACAAACTGTTTGGCGGGCGAAAGCCAGACGGGGTGCAATAACATCGAAAAAGAGATGTTTTTGTCTGCTTCGCTTTCCCACGAATTGCCTGTCTGACCGCGCCCTTCGGTTTGTCGTTTCGTCCATAAAACAGTGCCTTCTTCCAACATTTCTTTAGCTTCCAGTCTTCGCAGCATTTCGCTGTTGGTCGAGCCTACTGAGGGCAAATGAATGAAGTTCATACGTCAATTTAATTTGGATTTAGGGCAATTTTTGCAAAAAAAAGCAACTTTTTTGCCCCAGATTCATTTTATATAAAAAATAATCACTATATTTGCCTCGCAAATTCAGAGGCAGTGCAAAGATATATCAAATTTTTGACATTTCCAAACGAAGAGGCAAAATTATTGAAATTTTTATGCTGGACGATAATTATTACATGCGTCAGGCTCTTTCTGAAGCTCAAAAAGCGGCTGCCGAAGATGAAATCCCCATCGGTGCCGTGGTCGTGTCGCAGGGCAATATCATAGCCCGGAGCCATAATCTCACGGAGAAACTTAACGACGTGACAGCACATGCCGAGATGCAGGCCATCACGGCAGCAGCCGAATATCTGGGCGGTAAATACCTCACGGAATGTACCCTTTATGTCACCGTTGAGCCGTGCGTAATGTGTGCCGGCGCCCTCGGCTGGAGCCAGATATCCCGTATCGTGTATGGTGCGCCCGACCCCAAAAGGGGCTATCAGCTCTTTGCCCCCCGTGCATTACACCCCAGGACGGAATGCATCGGCGGCGTTCTGGAGGAGGAGTGTGTCCAACTGATGAAAGATTTTTTCCAAAATATAAGAAAATGAACTGTTTGATTCTGACCGCTTTACTGAGCGCAGTAGTCATGGGCGCTGACGCTCAGGCCTATGTCCCTTCATCGGCAGCTGATTCTGCCTGGATTTTTGCTTATTCAACGCACAAAAACAAAGACCACAACGGCTTGCATTTTGCCTGGAGCGGTGATTGCGTCACGTGGCATGAAATCGGGCCGGAGCATTCTTTCGTTCAGTCGGATTACGGAAACTGGGGGCCCCAGAAACGTATGATGGACCCCTCGCTCCGTCAAACGGCTGACGGAACATGGGAACTGATTTTCAAAGTCAATGAAAAGGAACCCCGGAAAAGGGCTTATACCTCATCAGGCGATCTGGTGCACTGGCTGCCGCAGGATTATTATGAAAAAGATTTCTGGCAGGCTGAAAGAGACTCGCTCATTCTACCCTCGTCCGGCAAAGTCGGAGGAGAGATTCACAAGGTTCCGATGACCCTTGTCCGTGGGTTGCTTAATGAAATGGCACGTGTCGCCTATAACAACACAGCGAATGCGGAACGGCTGGTTGACGATTCTGTCCGTTTCAAGGGGCTCAATCCACAGAAAACAAGGATCAGGGTCTCAACGGAGAACGCAAAACCCATCTCCGACAAACTTCTGGGCATCTTTTTCGAGGATATCTCTTATGCAGCCGACGGCGGCCTGTATGCCGAGTTGATAGAGAACCGCGATTTTGAATATACTCCCCGCGACAACCGGCGCGATTCCAATTGGAATGCCAAGAAAGCCTGGGGCGTCGAGGGCGATGCCGGATTTGACATTGCGGACGAGAATCCCATCCATGAGAATAATCCGCATTATGCCGTGTTCAAAACGTCTGGCAATGGAGCGCTGACCAATACCGGATGGGACGGCATTGTGGTCAGGAAAAATGCCCGCTACGATTTCTCCCTTTTCGGCAGAACCGCCAATGGCAAGACATCGGTGAAAGTGGAACTCCTGTCCCCTCAGGACGAGGTGCTGGCTACGGCTATGGTCTCTGTCGCTAAAGGGGAGAAGTGGGGGACGGCCAAAGCGGTGCTGAAGGCCAAGGGCGATTGTGACAAGGCGCATTTGCGTCTCACTCCGCAGGCCTCCGGAACCTATCATTTCGATATGGTGTCGCTCTTCCCGCAGGATACCTGGAATCACCGAAAGAACGGTCTCCGCAAGGATATGATGCAGGTGCTTTACGATATGAAGCCCGGCTTTGTACGTTTCCCCGGAGGCTGTGTGAGCCACGGCGACGGCCTTGACAATCTCTATCGCTGGAAGAACACCGTCGGGCCGCTCGAAGCGCGCAAGCCCAACTTTAATATCTGGCGCTATCACCAGACCGTCGGCCTGGGTTACTATGAGTACTTCCTCATGTGTGAAGACCTGGGTGCTGAGCCGCTCCCCGTTTTGGCTGCAGGCGTACCCTGTCAGAATTCTGCCGAGGGAGGTTTGGGTCAGCAGGGCGGTATTCCGATGGACCAGATGGATGAATACACGCAGGATGTGTTGGATTTGATTGAATATGCCAACGGCGATCCCAAGACGTCCCAGTGGGCTAAGCTCAGGGCCGATGCCGGTCATCCGAAGCCTTTCAACCTCAAGATGATAGGCATCGGCAACGAAGACATGATTACCCGTGTTTTTGAAGAGCGTTTCGAATACATCTTCAAAGCCGTCAAGGCCAAATATCCCGACATTGAAGTCGTAGGTACGGTAGGCCCCTTCTTCGAGGGTTCCGACTATGAAGAGGGCTGGCGTTTTGCCAAGTCTCTCAATGTCGATATCGTCGACGAGCATTATTATTGTCCTCTGGGTTGGTTCCTCAACCATTCTGATTTCTATGATTCCTATCAGCGGGGAGGCCCGCGTGTCTATCTCGGTGAGTATTCTGCCCAGGTGCCCGCGAAGGTCAATTGTCTCGAATCGGCTCTGGCCGAGGCCCATTATCTCTGCAACGTGGAACGCAATGCCGATGTGGTGTCGATGATCAGCTATGCGCCGCTTTTTGCCAAACGCGGTTATGCCCGCTGGAATCCCGACATGATTTATTTCGACAATACAAACATCACGCTCACGGCTGGCTATCAGGTTCAGAAACTCTTCGGTAATTATGCGGGCCAGACGTATCTGCCGAGTTCGGTTGCCGTGGAAGGACGTGATTCCAAGTTGCAGCGACGCCTCGCCGCATCCTGTGTCGAGGATAAAACCACGGGTGACCTGATTGTCAAGGTCGCCAACCTCTTGCCTGTCACCAACGAAGTGACCATAGAACTGCCCAAGGCCGTCGGCCTGAAGGCGGCCGAGACGCTTACAGGCCGGCTTGAAGCCGTCGAGGTGGCCCCCGTTCCCCTTGAGGGCGCATCTTTAAGCGGCAATGTTCTTCAGGCGACGCTCGATGCTTATTCCTTCACTGTTTTCAGAGTTTCAACTAAATAATATAATATGGTTTTGACCGACAACTGGTTCACCGCGCTTTCCGAGAATGAAGACGGTAGCTATACTTTTATTTCCGGCCGTTCAGGTATCGATGCCTTTATTGCATCCGGCAAACTGAAAGAGCGGCTGGAGGTGACCTGGGAATATAAACCCGACGACAAGGGATTGCCTGCCGACGACCATGAGGCGGAACTCATGGAGGAGGTGGAAGAGAAACTCCGGCATGCGATGGAGAAAGACAAACTCGCCATTCTGACCGGTATCTACACCGGACAGGGCAGCCGGCAATGGGTTTATATCTGCCGTAATACCAAGGCTTTCGGAGAACGGCTTAACGACACGCTCCAAGGCTATCCCCAGCTCCCCATCCATATTTATGCGGAACAGGATCCTGAGAATCAGGAGTACAAAGAACTCCTGGAACTCAAGGGACAAGACGATTAGACGATCCTCCCCGACCCTCCTCGAAAGGAGGGGGCGGATTAGTTTAGAGAAAGTTACAAGTCTAAAGTCTATAGTTATTTCTAAAGTCTAAAGTCTATAGTCATTTCTAAAGTCTATAGTCCAAAATATCT
>Ga0326513_10001378_pt1 | contig 19228 bp, 36 predicted proteins | sample 2_2465_0518_D_FD_203654 | JGI IMG/M metagenome (GOLD analysis project Ga0326513, IMG submission 203654) | Bovine rumen microbial communities from UC Davis, California, United States - 2_2465_0518 | ecosystem: Host-associated > Mammals > Digestive system > Stomach > Rumen | place: USA... | reverse complement strand
TCATTTACGATTGCATCAGGCTTCCAGTCATCTTTAATACCTTCTCCTTTCCTAATCTGCTTATCCCGTTCGTCCCTATCAAGAAACATCATATAATCACTTCTAGGGTCCTCCATAAAGTAAACGTACCCAAGTTCTTGTTGAGCTATGAGTTTATCACGAGATTTATCTCGTTTCCAAATAGTTTTAAACGGTTTGAGGAGCATTGCTTCCTCAGAGATAACCAGCTGATATCCCTCGTATCTGAATAATTTCATATCACTAACGGTTTTTCAACATTTCTTGAAGTATGTAGGCAATAAATTTTTCTGTCAAAGCCTCGGTAACCATTTCTTTTTCTTCTTCGGAAGTTACGCGCTCACGATAACTTAGTTTATAAATCTTACGTTCCGCTACCTCTCCGTCAAGCTGTTTTAATACAAAGTTGAATTCCTTATAAGCAGGAACTCTTAAAGGAGTAAAGGTTAGTGCTGACACATAAGAATGTCCTGTGGCTGACTCCAATGCTCGTGTGAATAATTGTAATGCTGTCATAGGATTAAAAATAAGCCCTGCCCATATAGAGCAGGGCTCTTGATTACGACATAATTATACTCTTATCAGGAATAATAAGAGGATTTTCTTTATCCTCCTCATACTCTTCAATGACATAGGTAATATCATTCTCCTTCAGGAGTAAATGTTCTACACCATTGAGTTCTACCGTTGGGATATCGTATCCGATAAGCACCTTACCTTTGCCGGTAATTCCCTTACGCATACCATCTCCAGGTTTGTAATCTTCATAGACAGCATAGTCGACGGGATTAACCATTACGATGTCTCCTACTTTGATATCACGAACCATAGGACCTATAGCCACTACAGTCTGATACTCTTTCAGGGAACCTTGCACTTTCTTTGGGTCAATAAGTACACCCTTCGGCACTTCATCAATGCCGTACTTGTTCTTCGTCGTAACTATCGACGTGAACATCGGTCGAATTTTCTTTATGTTCATAACTTCTGATTTTATCTAAATACATAAGGCGTTGTTTCATTCTCATATATCTATCATAGTCACACGAGAACTTACCTAAGGACGGCACATTAACGCTAGTCCTTAACTGACTGAATTCTTCTTCAGTCATTTCCTCCTTCATTGGTAACGAGGCTAGAGCTTCTCTAATAAACTTCCAAAATCCTTTGTAGGTCCTGTCTACCACTTGGTAGGGAAGATTATGTTTTTTAGCCACCTTTGCAATGATGGCTTCATACCTCATCTGCTCGTACATCGTCTTTCTTAATGTCAAATAGCACCACTAAAGAAAAAGTATCTTGGGAGGAGTCGATTTTGGGAATGTACTTCGGATTTATTTTACCGTCTTCAATAAAGTGGTGTCTCCTCAAGTCTCCCATAAGTGACTGAAAGAAAGCATAGGAAACGCCGCACGCTGCATTTACTTTCTTCTTGGTAGTGTCACTTAACACGTTCTCCTCCAAAAGAGCTTCATTAGTTATATTTCTGCTCAGCTCTTGTCTGGCCGCGAGAAACTGAGCCGCCACACTAATCTGGCGGTCAGTCATCCCATGGAAAGGCCGTAGAAACAGAAGCCAATTCGTGAAGAAAGAATCCAAGGAAGTAGGTATTCGTATTACACTACTTGGCTTAAACATCTTACTCCTCCTTATCGCCTTCTACATTTAATTCTTCCTCTGTCGGAGGAGTCATCGTTTCCACAATCTCATCAGCGCAAGACTGTACAAACTCAGCAGGAAACTTATCACGCAGCTCAACAACTTTGAACAGATAGTCTAAGCGGCGGAACATAGCGAAATCTGCCAGTTCTTTAATCTTTTGAAGCATCTGCTGCGTTTGATTCTTGAGGTAAGTGTTCTGAGCGGTAAGGTCCTTAGCTGCTTTGAGCAACTCCTCATAGGTCATTTGTTGCTGACCTTCAACTTTTGTTTCTTCTTTAGCCATAATTCTGAATTTTGGTTTGTTTATTGTATCTTGCTTGGTACATCAGTTCCCAAGCGTTTATATTTGCTGAATCAATATCCGTACTCCCGCACTTATCGCAGTAGCACAAGTCGTCCATACCTGCCATACGCATCACCTTTAATGACAAACAATGTCGGCAGTAGTAGACAGGCTCATTGTCATAGCCAGAGTTACTTTGTGTCATCGTCATATAGCATGGATACGGTATTGCCGTTATTAATGACTGCAACTATCTGACTTCTTTTAATACCCAAGTCGTTAGCTAATGTAGCCAAAGCATGAGCGTTGTCTTCTGTGATTGATTGTAACATATTTCCTCCTCCTTAAATATGAATTGTACCATTTGATTCTACAATGGCTGGAGCCTCCCCGCCAACTATAGGAGCTTTTTCCTCTATTTCTTCATACACTAATTCGTACATACCTCGCATATGCTCTAACTCAGCCTTGATTTCCTTAACCTCTTTATCCAACTCCTGCTGAGCGAGATAGTGCTGATACCGCTCTTGCTCTTTAGCTTCCATAGTACGATAGAGCTTTAGGATATAAGAAGCGGCTTTGTGGTTCATAAGCTTCGGATAGAGGAGCTTCACTTCCTTTATTTTCGCCTTGTTCATATTACTTCCTCCCATTTATATTAGCAGCCTTCTCCATATTCTTAGACTGCTTGTCGAGATTCTCCTTTATCTCCTTAGCTTTTTTAGCTGCTCTACGTAGACGGGGCTTATCGTCCAACAGCTCCTGATAACGTGCAAGCATTTGTGCATCCGACTCTGCTTGCCATTGCTCTTCCTGTTGTTTTTGTGTTAATTGTGCCATAGCTTATTATTAAATTTTAATACTATTCGTCTTCTTCCTTATAATCAATGTACTTATAGTACTTTTCTTCGTCGTATCCTATGTGTTTACAAGACCAGTCAAACGTAGGGTAACTAGAGATAGTAAACTGCGTTTCAAGATTAAAAATCTTAAACTGAATAAAAAATACCCAAGTTTTATAATACTTTTTTGGGTTATAAATTGTTCCATCCTTTGCATACACTTGGCAAGAAAGAAATGAATCCCAATGAATGTCTAAAACAGGTAGCAATGGAATTTGTACCCAAGAAGGCGTCATTTGCTCAAAATTCTTATGGTACATTGCATGAAAATTCCAGAACTTTCCAGACACATCAAAAATTTTTCTATCACTGCACTTCCGCTTTTTAGCCATAACTTTTAACTCCTGTAATTTGACAAATTTTAACATTAAGTATTACTGTTGTCGGGTACGAGAGGCTCGAACCCCAAAAACCTTGATCCTAAGTCAAGTGCGTATGCCTAATTCCTCCACGAAGGCAAGTGTGGAGCAGGGTGGAGTCGAACCACCATCTACGGATTTTCATTCCGTCGCGAACTGACCACCTGCGCTACCGCTCCATTTTATTGTAATATTCATTATCAAGCTTCTCAATATAGCCAAGAGGCGATTCACCTACACCAAGCATATGTATCTTAGAAAACCCGTTTTCTTCAGTAATCATAGATTCCTTTTCATCAATACAGCCTCTGTACTTTGTACCATAATTACCTTGGAACTTTTTTGTTGCTGGGTCAAAATCACCCCAAACACTTCGATTGTTTGCATCAATCGCCTCAACAAAATACGTCTTTCCTGTTTTTAATGATTTTACAATAAATCTTCCAGTTTCGTCAGTATTTGTCAAAAATTTCTTTTTAAAGTCTTTTTCCATTTTACTTAACTTGTGGACCATTTGGGATTCGAACCACCAACCTTCAGGTTATGAGCCTGACGAGCTACCGCTGCTCTACCCATCCCCCCACGATTTTCAAAAGACGATGCAAAGGTACAACTTTTTTTTCATATATCCAAATTTTTTTAAAGAAAAATTCAAATTTTTTGCATTTTTTACACGATTTAGTACCTCACGGTGGGTAATCCTCGCTTTGAGAAACTAAATGGATAGAGTGGACCTCCTGTAAAAAAATACATACCATCGTTAGGTTGTATATTCATAAAGCCATTATCATCTAATTCAATTCTTTTTTCAGGAGTTATTTCAGGAATTACTTTAAATCCAATATGCTGTCCATTGATTTTTGTTGTCTGTGCTGTATAGTCTCCTCTTTTTAATTTTTCTGAAATAACTTGGATTTTAGGGAAATCAATTCCTTTATATGTAGTTTCAATACCCTTCGCTACTTGTTGTAATTGGGTAGGAGTTAGTGCATTAAAACCACTTATTGTAGGAGTATTAGCACCTAGTGTTTTGCGCACCGATTCAAACATTAAGGCATCATCCCCATAGCCAAGAAGCAGTCCAACTAAATCCTGATTTAATCCTTTTTCTAATCCAGACATTACCTTAGAATTTTGCTTAATGTATTCATATATATCTACATTATCATTCAAACCTAGGCGATTTCTAAATATAGGTTCATAATCTTTAATTACCTGCTTTGCTAGCGGTTTATTAAGAAGCATTGGACTGGTTGATGTCGGTAAAACATCTACATCTATCCCTAAACTAGATGCTACAGTTTTAGCATATTTAGGGTTTTTACCAGACCCCCAATAAGCAGGTTTAGTACCTCTAATAAATTGATAGCTGTCATTAAAATCCTTGGCATTTTTAAGTGCTTTGTATACAAGTTTTGTAGAAAACTTTCTCGGTAATATTCTTTTTATAGCACTAGCACTTCCAGGTAAAGCCATCAATCCAGCAGTTAAGGCTGCATTAGTATAATCTCCTTTAGCAATATCGGTACCTATTCTAATAACATCTTTAGCATCTCCTATAACAGGCATAAAATCCGTGGCTACATCAGCTACATTACCCATTGTTTGAAGTCCTAAATTCTGCCCTGCTATACGTGCTTCATCAAGTTTGCCTTGTGACGCTAATTGAATTGGGAGCATTTCATTAGTATTATGTGCAAGTGCCTCTATCCTCTTTCTTTCAGCTCTTTGGTATGCCAGTTGCTGCCCTACTTGTACCCTTTCATTTACTAATTGCTGAAATTTCGGAGATACGTTTTGTTCTTGTGGGTTTGTTGCAAAGGGTGGAAGCCATCTACTGGCTATTGTAGCAGGGTCAACACTACCTTCCGTTTTCTTTCCACCTTCACCATACCTCACAGCAGGTAGTGGACCAAAGCTAAATGGGTAGAGAGGACCACCCGTCTTCATCTCATTCAGAAGGGTTACTTCATCTGGACGAGCCTTAATTCTTGCATGATAGGCAGAGTCATTTCTCATGATGCTATTATCTTGCCCCCGAAGAATGAAGTTAATATAGTCTTGAGTTTCTTTTGGGAGGTAGGATAGCCATTCCCAGCCATTATAAATGTCAACTCCGTCAGCCTTAGCCTTATTTAATGCATTAACAGTATTCGTACTACCCCAATTGTATCCGGATAAAGCCTTAGCAAATTGTATTGAATCATTGGCTCCTCCTGCGGTTACCCAAGGCCTCTGCATCAAAGCTTGCATTTGCCAATCCCTTACTGCCGAGTTAATGGCTTGGTCCGTTAAATCTTCTACTTTATACTCAGTCTTATTGGCTTTGTTGTAATCAGACAGCACATTTGGAGTAACTTGGAATATGCCTACTGCTCCCGCCGGTGATTTGGCATTATTGTCGAATTTAGATTCCGTATACGCCTGCCTTTGCCGCAGCTTTTTATAATCTAATCCTTGTGTTAAAGGATCTTGGGGAATGGTATCTGCTGTCTGAACACTTTCTTGTGAGCCAAATACTCTATTAAGCCAGTCACCAAAGCCGTGCTGATGTACTAAATGACCTCCAAATGCTGCTAAATATTTATTATCAGATTTATGAAAATCAGTATTATTCTGTGCAATGTTTAATAATGTCCACCTTAAAGCCTCTGCCTGCTTTCTATCCTCTTCTGTAAGATTAGAATCAAACAAAGTTTGGTATTCCTTTATAAGTTGTTGTCTCTCTTCTTCTGATATACCTAACCAATCTTCAGATGTGTGTCCTTCTGGAATACTTTGTAAATCTGTATAGTCATCTATATTTGCTTTTTGGCCATTGGATAAAACAGCTTCTTTTCTCATAAAAGGAATTTTAGAACCTAGTGTATAACCATTGCCTTTTTGATAAAGCAAAGAAAGCAAATCTACATCACTCATATTATTTACATAATCGTCTAATGCTTCTCCAGATAATCCTGTATTTTGAATTATAGCAGCACGCAATTCAGTGTTTGTTGCAATCCTTTCTTGCAGTGGTCTACTTTTCTGTATTTCTTCTAGGGGAACATAAAAATTAGGTAAAGCTTCTTCCAGCATATGTGCTCTATCCGAAGACACCGCACTCATCTTACCAAATAGTTCTTTTCTTAAATGGTGCCCTCCTATTTCGTGACCAGCTGCTTGAGACCACTTACTTATATTAGGTAAATAAACTGTTTTACTCATCCAATCATATGTTCCCCCTATACCTTCTTTATTTTGAGTTTCAAAATTTAAATTAGAAACGGCGGATGTAACCATGTCTGGGGTAATTGAAGGATTTTCTAAAGCTGCCCTATAAGCATAGTCATCTAAAAAAAGTTCTGCTTCTGGAGAAGATGTTAAATTGTCTCCACCATCCCCATGCCAATGGGCAGCATTTCTGGCAAAGTTAGCTTTCTTTACCATTGCCGGAGAATAATTCTCTTTATGTGCTAACACTTGTGAAGCAAACGCTTGCACACTCTTATCATGCTTTGTAGCTGCGGCTGTGAATGTACCTCGCTTTGATGGGGCTATATGGATAGAACCACCCTCAGCAAATTCATTAGCCGGTTGTTGAGCTGCATTATATGCTGCTTCTATATCTGATAGCCTATGAATGCCATTAGCTACACATTCTCTAATTACTGCATGTCTCTCTAGGAGACTCAAATCTCTATATGCCATAATCGTCTTTTTTAAATCCTAGTTTATCCAATACAGCCTCCACTAAATCAACCGGATGCTGTTTCTGAACGTCTTTTATCACCATAGGAAGCACAGCCCTATTAGCATTGGTAACAATCTCCTTATGACTAAGCTTCTTACCATCCTCTCCTGTAAGAGATAATAATATCTCTCTTCTGGCAGGAATGCGGGCAGCTTTAACATATCTGCCGGTAGAAGGTATGATGACCTTATCTATGTATTTTATAGTCCATTGCTCTCCTCCAATGGTAACTTTACTGTCTTTAGGGGTCTCCATTTCCAAGCCAATTCTAAAATCCGCTGCAAAATTACTAAATATTTTTCATATATGCAAATTTATAAGTAAAAAATTTTAAAATAGAGCCACTTAAACGAAGAGAGCTACCTCCCGGCAGCTCTTCTTCTACATCACTACAAAAGCAAAAATCTAGATAATAGTATGAAAAAACGTTTCCGACTGCAAAGGTAATACTTTTTTCTGAATCCTGCAAATATTTTGAAAAGAAAATTCATTTTATAAAAAAGTACGGCTACTTTCTCAAGCAACCGTACCGTCAAATATACCATGAAAACCACAAAGATAATTAACCTTTTATTCTACTAACTAAAATAAAAGACAAAAGTACAAATCCATTCACGGTGCAAAGGTACTACAATTTTTTCATATACACAAATTTTTTGGAAAAAATTTTTAAAAATTTTTTTAAATCAATAGAAAAAGGGTTTAATTTTTTTATCTCATAGTCAAGAAGGGGGATTTAATTTTTTTATTTTATCAACGAGAGAGGGGTGTTATATACACTTACTCCCCCGCCGTGCTTGAGATTTGGGCTTCTCCCCCCTGGAGAAAAATAGGCCCTCAGTTTTTCACCTATAAATATTCGATATTATGATTAATTACGAAGAGTATTTGCGTTTACGCAAGATGTCGCCTGCTTCCATCACAGAGGCAGAAGAAAGTCAACTTAGAGAGTATCGTCAGTCAATCATTGAGACTATCAAGGTTGATGGTCATGATTCGCTTGACGAATTACTTGACGAAGTTAATGAGCTACTTGGTAGCATCGTAGCTGCCAGAGCTGAGATGCATGCTGCTAGAGAGTATGATGAACTCTATGAGTATGATGAAGATGAACCTTGGTGGTGCCGTTAATGGCACTACCAAATTACTCCTCCTTCATTCTTGGATATAGGCGATTGGGTTCACCTATATTCGCTAATTTCGAGGAGAAGGGTTAAATTACTCCTCCTTCCCACTTGATATTAACCTTATTATTAATTAACCTTATTATTAACCGTCTCCGCTCGATCCTTGTGGTGTAGGCTAACCATGCGGAGACATAAAACATTTAAAGTTATGGGTATTTTCGATTTGTTAAGAGTTTATGCTGGTAAGTGGAGTGTTAAATCTTCGCGTGCTTTCACGGATGAAGAGATTAAAGCCGTTGAGGGAGCAGTAGTTGTTGCTTCTGAGTATGGTAATAGTGTCTGCTTCCATATGGCATCGGGAGGTATGACATTTATCCCGTTGTCGAGTGCATCGACTAAAGGGGTTGGTGAATCTGTCGACCTGCATAATGCGAAACTGCTTACTCTGGAGAAGCAGGGTGAGAATGACATTATCAGAGTTGAGTGCTGACATTGTAGGCAGGGAGAAATCCCTGCCTTTTTATTTGGTCAAAAATAAGCTACAACAATACGATAAAAACTATTGTATATATCTACGATATATATACAATAGAAGGTCTCTAGGGGGGTTTAAGAAATACGAAGAAAGAAAGAAAACAAGAAAGAAGGGAAAGAAAGTTTCTTACAATCTTCAAAGAAAGTTAAGAAAGAAATAAATAAAGAAAGAAGTGAAAGAAGCCCTAAGGGTTTATTACTAGCGGGCGGGCGGGCGCGTGTATGTGCGTGCGTATACGCGTACGTGAGAGAGTAGTGTTTTTTGGTCACGATTTGGCTACTACAATTAACCCTCCTACTACTCCCTCCTCTCACTCTGTAGTCTATGGTCTGCTACAAGATGGGTCGTAATATCATTACTACTACAATAATTATTGTTGATACAATACTAGTTTCTTTGTTGATAATTTACTACAACAATTATAGATATTTCTATAGCTCATTACTCCTCCTTAGTTATTGTAACACTCTACAGGAGCATAGGAGTTTTGTCTTATGAGTTATACAATGACAGTTATTACAATTATAGTTGTCTCTATTGCCCATTACTCCTCCTTCGCTCTTGACCGAACCACGCGTGTGGGTTTGGGGCAGTTAACATTTAACAATTAACATTTAACATTTAACATTATGGGTATTTTTGATTTGCTGCGTGTTTACGCAGGTAAATGGTCCGTTAAGGACAGTCGTTCTTTTACAGCTGATGAGATTGATGCTGTGCAATCTGCGCATGTAGTTGCAAGCGAGTATGGAAATTCTGTTTGCTTTGTTATGAAGGCAGGCGGTATGACTTTTATTCCGCTGAGCAGTAATTCTACAAAGGGTGTTGGAGAAGCGGTAGAGTTGAAAGATGCTAAATTACTCACCCTTGAGAAACAAGGCGAAGCTGACATCGTTCGTGTAGAAATCTAGTCAGCAGTACTAACAAGAATTACATAGGGGTTTATAGCCTCTATGTAGTTCATTGTTAGTTTTCTACTTGTGAAACTACAACAATTTTACTACAACAATTACAACAACCACAATAAAAGTTATGAAAACAGAGCACATTTTGCCTGCAACAGGCATATTTACCATAGGACTATTTGCAGGTATATTACTCTTCGTTCTAATATTCCTACCTCAATACCAACGTGAGGTAAATCATGCTCATTGGGCAGATGAAGTAATCAAAGAAGCCATTAAGGATAACCCCAATTTCTTCGATACAATTGGTGAAGGGGATAATTGGAACAATTATATCGAATATTGTCCTTACGACCTATAAGCAACTTTAATACAATATGAAACGCTTTATATTAACGGCTATGGCTGCATTATTTGTGGCTGTAGCCATCTCAGCACAAACTGCCGATTCAACATATGTACGCAATGGCAATGATTTTACTAAAGTTGTACAAGTTCATAAATCGACTGACATTCAGACTGTATATACATTTACCATTAAAGACACTTCCTATCCTATTTGGGTAACTAAAAATGGTCGTTGTTATATAGTCCGTATTTCAAAAAGTGGCAATGAATACAAACAATATCTTGAAGAATCTATCGCAAGGGAGATTTGCAAGGAGTTGAATATTGCCTATAAAGAATAAGACATAACCATTCTATGTCTCTAGGATAAATCTTTTCCACATAAATAGTTATCACGGGATAAGGGGAAGGAATGGTCTTCCCCAAATCCTTTCAACCACTTAAAACCACAACATTATGACAACAACAAAACAACAACCAATCCTAATCAGAAAGTATAAGGATGTAGTAGGTCGAATAGTATCTGTATTCAAGGAACTTGTTGACCCGATGAAACGCCAGTATCAGTATACTATTGATTCAAGACTCTACAATAAAGACGGACAAGCAATCTCATTGATTAGTATGTCCTTTCCTAATAGAAAGTCTTGTCTCAGTGAGTTAAAAAGGTATCCTCGTGAAAGAAATGAGAATCTTAAATAATCAGAAGCTTGATACCGGTTCAAGATGCGGTACGTTAAATAACCCTTTGAAAGAAGGACATGGGTGCCTTCGATGTATCCTTTAGAGGTCTTGTAAAGTAGAGATAAAACCGCTCGAAGCCTGATTATAGGTAGGGAGACTATTTAACGTCTAAGTCTCCCTACTATTTTTTGAAACTAATAGCACATAATATCCTTAAATGCGACGAGTTCATGTCTTTTTTCGTGGGTTCATATATGTACCGTAATGCACATTTAGCAGGTGGAAATCACGCCGCGGCCTGCACCATTTTACAGCAAATGAGTTTAGTTAGGAGTAGCTTGCCTACAATATGATTGGACTTACGTTCTATTCTCTTCACGCGCTTTCAGAGAATAGTCTAGTTTGGAGGTATAAGCAGCGTAGGACGGAAGGGTCCCTGCGAAAACCAAAGTAAGCCGCAATGGTGACAAAACGGACCACAATCAAACTCATTTGCTGTTTTTACAATAGTAGCTCAGTTGGTTAGAGTGTTGAGGTGTTAACCCAAAGGTCATAGGTTCGAGTCCTATCTATTGTGCAAAATTCCTTGATACTTGAATTAGTCACTAGGAGAGTATCAGCCCTTGGATGAAGACTAACGTCACGAAGGGATTGGTGAGAGAGGTTACATATAACAATCCTACTGCTGGGGTGATTACCGTGTTGTGTAGTAGAGATTCTCCGACAGATACCAGAAATGAGTTGTGGACACTCTGCCTTAAAGTCTGTCACTTTTTTGAAAACAATAAATACCACAATAATATATAAACAATTATGGAAAAACAGAAAAGCAAATTAGAGTTACTGGTAGATGCAGCAAACAGTCTTAATAACGAAATGCATAATGCTCTTGTAGAGTTTCTCAAAGAACATAATGGCTTTATTCGTACTGACGAAGTAAAAGGCAAAGACCCTATATACGCATATATAGTAAATATAGGTAGTGCATATGAAACACAAGAGTGCCGTATTCTTGCAGTAGCTCTATTCGACAATGAAGTATGTATCCTTCCTGACTACACATGTGATATGGTTAATCTTGAAGGAATGACAAACGAGGAGATACTCGAATCGGACGATTGGGTATCTTTAATGGGAGGAGAATGTATCATCAATGCTACCGCATATCAATTGTGTGAGTGCCTTGAGGAATATGTAGAACAATAAAACTTTAGAACTATGCCAAATTGGTGTGATACAACCTACAAAGCAGTAGGTCCGAAAGAAAGTGTAAAGAAGTTCTACGATCTCGCCATGAGTTCATGGGATAAAAGCCAAGACGATAATAAAGGTTGGCTTGGGCATTTTGTTACTGAACTTGGTGGTGATTGGGAGAAAGTACGGTGTCGTGGTTGGATGCAGGACGAGCCAAACATTGATATCAATGGTGAGTGGTGTGAGTTCTTTGCAAACACAGCATGGTGCGAACCACCTGAGTGGAGGTATTTTCTTGAGTCAAAGATTCCTAACCTTAAGATACTGTACTTGGCTATAGAACCAGGATTAGATGTATTTGCAACTAACGATGATGCTTACGATGGTAAGTATTATGTTGATGCATATCCTAACTTTCCTGACGATCATATTATGACAGAGGAGGAGATATGTGCTTTTATTAAAAAGAATTATCAAATCAAAGTTAATAATATTAAGGAATGTAATGCTGTAGTCAAAGAGATTAATGATAAGAACGAGGATGGTGATGAGTTCATTTATATCAATGCCATAACATTATATGATGATTAGGCCATAAATAAGGTACACGGGTCTGCCACGTTGATGGTACTAAAACTACCGTAGGAGAAACCACACCCAATCCTTAGTTATGGTTTTTGCACAGGCTAGGTAATATCAGTAAGAGGACACCCACCTAACTTCTATACCTTTTTAATATATACCATAGTTAGAATCGCTGTCCGTGAAAGGAAACAAAGCCCACAAATAGGTACTTTCCGTATTGATAACTGACGTTAATAAACAATAGCCTATTAAGTAGGGACAATAAAGCGTGTGAACAGGGATTTATTTGCCCACTATGGTATTTTATAATAACAAATGCGGAGTAATTCTGATTACTTTCATATCTCGGTATCTATGTCGCACATATGCACGCAAAATAGCAATCAAGCAGGTGAGACTCCGCAGCCTGCACTCCTAAACTCAACTGCAAGAGTATAAAATGCAGAGTGTTCTTTGTAAACCACTTAGATTCTGTTTCAATTACTGCACAGAGTGTAAGTAGTGTCAGGCAGTCGTTAACCGTGGCTGCCATTTGCCCGTGTAGCTCAGCCAGGTAGAGCAGACGTTAGTTTCTAATGTTATGACGTAGAGTTCAAATCTCACCACGGGCGCTAAAAACAACATCATTATGAAAGAAATGATTTATACTCCAGAGCATAAGTATGAATTACTGCACTCTGAAAAGAAAGGCGATTACAATATCGCTATAGTATCATATGGAACGCACCCGTGTGCATACATATCAATCCCACCAACTCACCCATATTACAAAAAGTACTATGATAATTTAAACATCTGGTGTCATGGAGGTCTTACATTTGCTCATCCTAATAATACAATGCTTGAATGGGCTCAAGAACTCGATGAAGAATGTAGTTGGATTGGATGGGATTATGCTCATTGTGATGACTATGCTGGTTACTATCAAAAATTTCCAACAAGTATATTCAATGGCAAAAAATGGACTACTCAAGAGATTCTAAGCGAATGCTATGAAGTCATTGAGCAGTTAGATAAAGTCCTGAAAAGGTAGAACACAATATCGTTCAGGCTGCTAAAATGATGACGGCATAAAAGAAAAGTTTCATCATAAGGGTGTTGCAATTTGCAAGAGAAAGCTAATCTTGCAAATCCTGATTTGGTTACAGATATGTGGAGTAACCTGAAAGCAACAAACTGCCTCATCGTCCAATGGTAGGACACATGATTTTGGTTCATGGAATCTTCGTTCGAGTCGGAGTGGGACAACAAGAGCAATGGTGTTAAACTGTTGTTTTTCATAATTTAGGTTGTGGTCGGGAGTGCCTGCATAGGTGCTCCCTTATTTTTTGGAAACCCTTTAAATTTAACAATATGAGTGGAATAAGATTAAGTAAGCAGTATGGAATGAATCCCTCTGTATTACAATGCCCTATTTGTGGCAAAGAATTTGGAATAGCAATGTTCGGTAGCGGTCTTCGTGACAAGAAAACTCGTAAAGAAGTAGAAGCACCACACAAGATTGCTATGCCGGGACAATACTGTGATGACTGCAAAAAAGTATTAGATCAAGGAGGAGTATTCTTTATCGAGGTCAAAGATGGAGAAGCAGCAAAGAACTCTAAGAATCCATATCGTACTGGCAGACTTATAGCCTTAAAGAAGGAAGCTGCTGAACGTATGTTCAAAGAAATACATCCGGTATCTTATATGGAGCATTCCGTATATGAAAAGATATTTGGAGAAACACAACGAGAGTATGAATCACAAGCATAGGAGGACAAAGTATGAATCAGAACTATGTTAATCAATTGATACGGGACTGTGAATGCAAGCGTCCTATGAATCACGACCGTAAGAACCAAGAGCGTAAACATCAACTATTCGCTTATGGTATTATTGCGGCAGTAGTATTAATCATTTTAGCAAGTATTTTGTTATGATAACAGACAAAGACTTAAAAGAAGCATTAATGAGAGTTACGGGATTAGCCATATTCCGTGACCCTATCGCTTTATCGTTCAAAGAACTCAAGCAGCTCTTTGAAGTTATGCCTTCAGTTACAGGAGACTTTCCAATCACATCAGTATGCCGAGATGATTTAGAGCCATATGGATTTGATATAGAAGACATCTCTGATGACGAAATGAAGGAACTAGCCAGCAGAATGGAGGATGATTACTGTGAGCAACTTTTCAGAGACTCAATGGTTATTATTGCTCGTGATTGTATGGGATTACCAATGCTAAAGGATAAGGAGGAAGATAATGAAAGTAACTATTGAATTAGATGACGACATCATCTATGCTATAGCCCAGAAGAAAGGTATAGAGAATGGTTATAATACCTTATCTGACCCAGATGTGAACAGCGATTTAACTCAAATGTATGCTATTCCATTTGCAGATGGTATGCGATATGCATTAACTTTAATTGAACAGAGTAATGGCACAGACAATCCAACTAAAACAGTTAGCTGAAGAGTTTGCAGAAAAATATGTCGCAGAGAAAAATCTATCCTATGATATAGAAGATGAAATACTGGACATTATTAAAGACTCTTACATAGCCGGTTATAATACTGGCGCGAATGAAGAATCAGTAGTTCGTATTAATATAGCAGCTATTCCAAGAGGATGGTCTATAGCACAACTTATGGAAGTACTAAAACCCCATAAAGTGCTAGTATTAGATGAGCCTTCCCCATGGATTGATATTTCAAAAGAAGAACCTTCAGAGCCGACAGATTGGGATGTTAAAGGCATCATTGGTGCAAGACGAGATGGTGGATTTCTAGATATGTGGCTATTTGGCTATGTACATCCTGACGGATGGGTAAGAGCAGATAATTTATCTTCTTTGGATGATAATGGAGTTCAATATTGGATGAAAATTCCTCAATTACCTAAAGCAGTAACAGAAGAACTACTAAAAATAGGAGGTGCTAAATGAGAACATCAATAACACTTAACGAGTTTTTATTCACTCTCAACCAAGATGAGGACTGTCGAGTAATCCTTACCGATTTCAATGACCCAATAGGTCAAACCTTATGGGAAGGATGGAAGAGTGACATACAGAAGTATTGTGAGCAATGGAACACATTCAGCAGCTGGTATGTTCAAGATTTCACCTCTATCCAAGGTGGAGTAGAGATATGTATAACTAAAGAATTGGAGGATTGAGTATGACAGTCAGAGAATGTATTGAAGAATTACAAAAGCTTGACCAAGATAGGAATATCTGGATAGAGTACGACAGCTTTGCTCTACTCTTACCAATACCAAGTAAACAAGCTGATTCTTCCTACGAAACCTACTATAAGGGTAAAGTCAAAGTGGGAGACTACATTATTAACGCTTCTTAGAAAGGAGGACTAACTATGCCACCAAAAGATAAAGTACAAATAACTCAGGAGCAAGTATTGCTATACCTGTCAAGCGTGCCTCAGAAAGTTGTTAATGACATTCTACTCTGCCTAATGGATAGAGGAGTGTTGAACATCAGAGCATTATTTGACTTGTATGAAAGCCGTATCTATGCCATGCAACAACGCTGTAATGCCAAGGTAGACGAGGCAGAAGGAATAGTCTTCTCATTGCTATTCCCTATACTATATGATACAAAAAGCCTCAGCGAATCAAGCAAGCAAGTTACGGCTGATGCAATACGCTTCGTAGAACAATTAGGTAAACACCGTACGCAGGCTATTAACGAGAAGTTTGCGGAGAAATGTATTTAACAACCCACCCACCTCACCAACCCAACCAACACTTTAAACGCTTAAAGTGTCTTACCTATAACACTTCATACGTTCTAGGTAGAACACTTAAGGTGTCTTAGGTATAATGCTTAATGCTTTATAGGTAAAGTGTTAGAAGTGTTGGGGTGGAGTGGTGTGGAATAAATAATTTAAATTAGATAAACAATGGAAGTAAAGATATTTGAATCCTCAGATACTAATGTAAAGAAATTTGTATTTGAGTTTGAGGAACCAAAGAAAGCTATTGCAGAAGCGGTACTATATAGATATGGAGAATATCGCAAACGTACTGTAATATGCTGCTCTGTAATGAGTGGCTGTCCTGTAGGATGCACTTTCTGCGGTACTGGAAAGTTCTTTGTTCGTAATTTACTAGCAGAGGAGATTGTAAATCAAGTCAAAACCTGTCTTAGTACGATTGATTGTCTTACAGGGGAGATAGAAAAGTTCCAAATTATGTTTATGTCTATGGGAGAACCAATGCTAAACTATGAGGAACTTAAGAAAACTATTATATCCTTACATGATTTGTATGGCAATGCTCAATTACTTGTAAGTACATCTGCTCCAGTAATTACTTATAAATATATGAGTGATTTTATAGAGTTGAGTAGAGCATATCCAAGTGTAGGATTACAATTCTCTGTACATGAATCTTTAGATGAGGACAGACGTAAACTTATCCCTACTAATACTTGTACTCTGAGGCAAATAGCGGTATTAGGGGAGATGTGGGCAGCTTTTACAGGTCGTAAACCTTTCTACAACTACTGTTGTCATGAAAAGAATAGCAGTAAAGAAGATGCAGATAGATTAACCACTATCTTTAACCCTAAAGTATGGGAGACTACCTTGTCTGTTATATGTCAAAAGGATGAAACAATGGCTAATAGTATTGAACGACAACTCAATCTTATTAAATGCTTTTCTGATCAAATGGTTAATAACGGAGCAAGTATTCGTGTATTTAATCCTGCTGGACAAGATGATATAGGAGGCGGATGTGGACAGTTATGGTATTTCCAAAAATGGCTTAAAGACAATGAACACACATGAATCTTATGTAAGCCTTGAAACGGCTAAGATGCTAAAACAAGCAGGTTTTGATTGGGAATGTCCTCAAGCCTATGATATAATGGATGGAGATATATGTAATGTATCTCCGTGGGATGTAGAGAATCTTGGTGGGTTTGTATATGCTCCAACTCTCGAAGTAGCACAAAGATGGTTGAGAGAGGTGAAGAATTGTGACATTTACGTTACGCCAACAAACGGATTATATTTTGTACATATTCGTAAGTATCTCGAACCAGTAGAAACAAAGTGCGAGTATTCTGAGTATCCAAACAAATTTGTTTGTCACACTTACGAAGAAGCTCAAGAAGCAGGTATCAAGAAAGCACTCGAAATAATTTTAGAGAAAGGAGAGTAATTATGTATGCTTATCAATTATTCTCTGATGGTGAATGGTATTGCGTTGCAAGAGGAACTCTCGATGAGTGTATTGCAAAATGTGATAAAATCAAAGAGCGTGAACCAAATGCAGTATTTGAATTAGATGACCAAGCACCACGCGGTCGAAGTATTTAACCCTCGAAAAATATGATTATGAAAACAAAAATTATTCCGTTCGACTTGGAGACGGCACAGAAAATCCAAGCAGGTACTATTGATGGAAAAATCAAGACGAGGTGCGGATATGACGCAAGGATCCTGTGCACTGATCTGATGGGGCAAGCGCAACCTGTTTTGGCGGCGTTCATCACATGCAGAAGTGAGTCTGTATTGCATTACACGACAAAAGGCCGCTTTTATATTAATGGAGAATTGAACGACCTTGACCTCGTTCTCGAAGTACCAGACAATGAGCCGCAGTTCAAGCCGTTTGATAAGGTGCTTGTGAGAGGAGGACATTCTACAGTGACCCAAGAGCGCAACATTTGGGTTCCTGCATACTACCAATATCATGACCTTCCGAGGTTAGAAGGAGACGATGAAACATACTTCGCAAGCGGATTGTATTGGAGAGAGTGCATCCCTTACGAAGGCAATGAACATCTTGTAGGAGCAATCGATAAACCAAAGGGGAAATGAGTATATTAAAGCTAATAAAAAATCTATTTACGAAAAAATCAGCACTTCGGGAGCAATGTGTTGCTGTTTATGGAGAAGAATTTGGTGAACTATATGACAAAGTATGTTTAGGACAACCTATTGGAGGTTTCAAAGAGACCTGTATCTTTCTTGATATGATAGAAGCTGTTAGAAAAGATAACCAGAATTTATTGGAGGAATAGTTATGAAAAAACTACAAAATAATTTTACAACACCCGAGCAGTCACGAAAACTGCTGGAGTTAGGTGTTCCGGCAGATAGCGCGGATTGCTATTATGAGAAATGCGCAAGTCTTTTAGGAGAATGGGAATACAAACCATGTATTGGAGAGTGCGTAGCCATTAAACAGAATCTGTTTAGTTATAGAAACGGATATGTCATTCCCTGTTGGTCGGCTTGTCGGCTAATGGAGATATACGATATATGTCGTTGCTATGATGGAGATTGGAATGAGGTTTATGAAAAAGAAACATATATAGAAACATATGTATCTGCAATCGAAGAGGCAGTATTAGACGATATGATGGACTTTTCAAAATTGGAGGACTGAGTTATGAAACGAAAAGAAGCAATTAAAGCCGCAGAGAAGTTTTTGATAGCCGTGTATGGTTCTCAGTGTGACAATGTGAGTTTCATCGAAAGTGCCAGTATAATTACTGCCTCCGCTGAAAATGACGCGGAGTATCTTGTGAAGAAATTGAACGATGTGGTTGAGTTTAGCCAATTACTAATTCATAAACTAACAAATGAAGAAAAGGACTGATTATGACCGACGAACAAATCAAACGAAACGCAAAGGAGTATGCACACAAAATAAACGTATTTGCGGAGGATGAAAATATATACCTTGCCGCAAAAGATGGATATGTATCAGGGGCTCATAGCCGCGATGAGGAGATAGAAGAGTTAAAAAAGAAATTCGAAGATATGGCGAAACTTAAAAACCTATTTGCTTCGTCACTTGACATATATGATAAGGATAATAAAGAGTTACAAGAGGAACTAAACAAACTCCGCAACCCGTGGATAAGCGTTA
>Ga0326513_10001377_pt1 | contig 19229 bp, 26 predicted proteins | sample 2_2465_0518_D_FD_203654 | JGI IMG/M metagenome (GOLD analysis project Ga0326513, IMG submission 203654) | Bovine rumen microbial communities from UC Davis, California, United States - 2_2465_0518 | ecosystem: Host-associated > Mammals > Digestive system > Stomach > Rumen | place: USA... | reverse complement strand
CCCCGTATAGCCTGATAGGTCAGCTTTGTGTGTATTAGCAGATTCTGATGTTTGTTATTACGTTTCTGTTCTCGTATGAACCCCAGTTTTCGGCAAGTTCCTCGAAATATTCGATTGCGTCTGTTATATTGTTTACTCTGCTCCCGTCTTTCCTTTCATCGCCTGTGTTTATCCAAACCTTGTCTGTTGTATCTCTTCTTCCTGTGAGAAGGTATGTAATTTCGAATGTTGTCATGGTCTTAACTCCTTTCGTGTGTTCCTCTTTACAATTATTATTATAAACATTTATTTAAAAATATCAAGGGGTTTATTAAAATAAATTTAAAAATTTTTAAGATTTATTGATACTTAAAATTTATTCGCTTAATATGCGATTATGGAGGTACGCACACTATGCCAAGAACATCGAAAGAAATATTCTCGGAAAACTTGAGAAACAAGCTATTCGCTAAAAACAAGAACCAAGCACAGCTGGCAAAATTCGTCGGCGTTTCACAGACTTCTGTATCGCACTGGGTAAACGGTGAAATAATGCCACGTCCGAAGATGGTAGACAAAATCTGCGTTTTCCTTAATTGCTCACCTAACGATCTAATGACCGACCATAGCAAGCCTGTTGAGTATGCACCTGAAGATGTGATAGCAGAACAGCTTCACGAAAGACCGATGCTCATGAGATTAATGATGTTCGCAATGAAGCTGTCAGACGAAGAAATTGACAAGCTAATCAAGGAGATAAAATGAAAGTCTTTTTATACATCAGAGTATCATCCGAAGAGCAAACTAAACATGGTTATTCGCTTAACGCACAGGAGCAAGCACTCAAAGACTTCTGTGCTAAGAATGACCATGTTATTTTAGGTGTCTATCGTGACGAAGGGATATCGGGCAGGAAACCATATACGAAGCGTCCTGCGATGGTTCAGCTCTTACACGATCTTGAGCGAGTCCACCCTGATATTATTTTATTCACGAAGCTCGACAGATGGTTCAGAAACATCAAGGAATATTACAAGGTGCAGGATATCCTCGATAAAAACAAGGTCGACTGGAAAGCTATAAACGAAGAATACGATACTTCCACCGCATCTGGCAGATTGTACGTCAATATAAAATTATCCATAGCGCAAGATGAAGCAGACAGGACTTCGGAACGTATCAAGGACGTACAGGACCAATTAATCATGCAGGGCAAAGTGTTAGGCGGGACTGTGCCGTTCGGCTATGCGATCAAAGACAAAAGAGCCGTGTTCGGTGAGAATATAGGTATCGTGAAAGAAGCCATTGACCACTACATGACATTTCAATCAGCACACGCTACGGCTAAAATGCTGAACGAAAAATACGCGTATGACTTCAATCAGACTCGCCTTATACGGTTATTCAGAAGCACTCTTCTAAAAGGCGAATACAGGCAGAATCACAATTATTGTGAGCCGTTGTTATCGTCTTCTGAATGGGACGAGTTGCAGGAAGTTATCAACAGGAACATCAAGCACTCGCCACGCCAAAGAATCTACCTTTTTACAGGTATGCTCAAATGTCCTTATTGCGGACGTAAATTAGGCGGGCTGTATGACGGCACCCGTAAGTACTACAGATGCGCAAGGCATTATTTCGGAAGCTGTCCGATGCCTAAACACGTAAACGAGAAAAAAGTCGAGAAATGGCTTTTGGATAACATCGAACAGGATTTCAAAGTAAACGTTACCGAGAAGCCAAAAGAAAAAAGAGAAAGTCCTGCCAAGTACCGGGAACGACTCAAAAGGCTGAATGATATGTACCTGATGGGAAATATTTCAGAATCGGAATACAAAGACAAGTCCGCAGAGCTTCAGCGCAAGATAGCGGAACTGTCGAAAGAACCCGTCAAAAAAGAGATCAGATTTGAAACTAACTGGAAGTCGTTGTATGAAGAATTGGACGATGAGCATAAAAGAGCGTTCTGGCGTGGACTGATAAAGGGCATCGTGATAAACGAAAACGCGCTGCCTGTTGAGATACTATACTGAAAACTATGTTAATCGTTTATGACAGTCATGTTATAAACGATTAGTATAGCCTATGGCGTGATTTTTTAAACACATCGAACAATTAATCATTGAGCAATAAAAATCGCTTAAAACGCGAAATTTTGACACGCAAAAAGGCCCGAGGAGTTATCCCCGGGCCTTTCTGTTATGTAAGAGGAGGTGATCCCATTGCGAACCATCTCCGGTCCGCCTATTCCCATAAGCCGGCAAGGATCTCATAATTACCCGCCTTTAGCGGATATGTCGTATTGTTGCTGAAATACAGTCCGCCGCTCGATGTTATATTGATGTGTCCGTTGTAGTTAGTGCCTACAAGCCCGTGCGTGTTGAAGTTTCCTTGTATAGCACCGCTTGCGACAGTCCTTAACAGAATACTGTTATATGCCGTACCTGTGCCAGCATAGCCGAGCGTAAAGTTCGCTGTGACCCAAAACATATTCGCTGACACACCGCTTGTCACACCGAGCCACCGCATAATAACGAAGCCGTTAGGCGAGTTTCGAGCCTTGAGGAGTTGCGGGTCTGTAATCATTGTATATGTGCTTGTTTTGTCAGCGCTTACAGTCGCCGTCAGTTTCTTGATGTCAAGTCCCGTGCTGATTGCCGATATTGCACTCGCCATCTGTGACGGAAGATATGTATCTGACGAGCCGTTCTTCCCTCTTATCGCATCGGCTATGTTCTGAAGATTGCTCTCGTTTATAAGTACCCTTGCCATTAGTACGCCACCCCCTCTGCGTCACTTGCGAGCGGAGTTACTGTCCATGATGAATCCACGCCCATCACGCCTGTTGCAATGGATGTTCTGCCACGCAGATATAACGTAATGGCTGAGTTAGATGTGTTCACGCTGACAGACATCCTTGCAAATTCCATCTCTGTTCCGTTCATCCAAGCGAACCAAGTGCGAGGCTCTAATTTGTACAACAAAGCTGGTATCGTTGTAAGGTCTGATGGAACTACGATGTCCGCATCAACTCCAAATGCTTGTGCCAGAACCGCTTTGCTTGTTGCATCCGTAGCACAAAACGTTGGGGTTGCAAGGTCTACATTCGAAACATAGTTTTCTGCATATAAGTCTAGATGTGTAACAAATGCGCTTGATGAATCTCCATCATTCGACAGGTCACTCGTCTTAGTTGGCACGGATATCGTCACTGCACCTGTCTGACCGTTGACAGACTTCACAGGAGCGTGATACTCGACAGCTTGTTTAAGCCTCTGAGCCGTAATGAGTCTGCCTGCCGTTGCCGTGCCTGTGTGCATATCTGCTTCACTCAGAGCCGAATATGTTGTGTTGACATTCATCCACACGACCCAATTCGTGCCGTCATAGTAGAATGGATATTCGACATTTGCCTTGAGATACCCTGCCGATGAAAGGTTTCCGAGTGAGCCGTTATTGATGTACTTGATGTATTTCGCGCCTGTGCCGTTGACATTCATCGTTAAAGAAGCAACCGCGCCGCTGTTCGTAGCCGTGAACGTGACGATTATAATCGTACCCGCCTTCAAATTGTCGGCGGTGAAGTCAGCACACTCTACGGCCTTCGCTACTGTTCCTGCAGCCGTGGAGCACGTGCCGTAGAACAATCCACCTGTGTTACCCTTAAGCGCATTGAGATCAGATGCAGTAATAGTTACATCGCCAGTCTCGCCGTTGACCGATGTAACCACACCCAGCGCATCAACGAAACGTGCCGTACCGCCTCCGGTCTTCGGTAAATCTACTGCAGGGACATCAGGATAGTCTGCTCCCATTAAAGTTATATTCTGTGCCATAGTGCACCTCCTTTACGAGATGGACAGCACTTTTGTAGTCGCATCTTGAGAAATACTTGGGAGCGAAAGAGTGCCGGACACACCGAGAACTGTCTTACCTGTCAACAAATTGGCAGCGGTCAGATCTGATACCGCAGCCGAAGCGATTGAGACAGTACCGCCTGTCGTGTAGCCCGCAGGGACCGTCACAGTACCCGCCTTAGTCGAGATTGTGCCCGATGTCGAGCCATTATTCGCCATTGAACCCGAAACGGATCCAGACGAGCCGTAAGCAGTCTTGCCCGTGAGAATGTCTGCAGCTGCAGCGGTTGCCCCAGCCGTGTCGAAGAACTTCGCCGTACCACCGCCGCTCTTCGGGATGTCGACCTCAGGAACGTTCTGATAAGTAACTCCGTTGATGATTACATTCTGCGCCATGTTATTCCTCCTATGAAACTGTGATTGTTGAGCCGTTCCAAGTGATAAGCCCGTAATTGCTCGGAATCGGATTAATAGTGATGTTGTTCAGAGCCTTTTTGTTCGCGATCTCGATGGTCTGCGTGGACTGTGTAGGTGTCCATTCCATTGCTCCGTCATATAATTCAGTGCTGTCGATAACGATGCTCGGCTCAGCGATCATACCGACAGACTCGCCTTGTTCTATGTTAAGGACCGCTGATTCATCGGTCATTACAGTCAGCTTTATAGCCATCTAAATCACCACCTCATCAAGTACCTTGTTCATATCGCGCAGGACCTTGTTCGTAGCCTGCACCGTTCCGTCAAGATAGCGCACTCTCGCCTGTATCTTGACCTGCCCTTTGCCGAGTCTCGCGGTCTCTTCCTGAGTCAGCTTGATGGATGTGACTCCCGTCTCCGAATCAATATCGGCAGCAGGGACCTCTCTGACTATCTCAAAGCACTTGCTCTCGACCGCTATACGTACATAGTCGAGCTGACTGAACTCAATGCCGGTCAGCGTACATGTGATGGTTGGAGTTGTGTACGTGTACATTAGTGCCCTCCTTTAATCGTGTTTGAACTTTTCTAAATTTTCGATCCTTACGCCGTGCTCGGCAACTGTCTCTTTCAGTTTGTCGATCTCTTCCCCATGCTTGGTTATTCTGCTGTCCAGCTTGTCAACGCTGGCTTTGAAATTGTCAATACTCGTCTTCAATTCAGTTATGTTGGTGTTCAGATCTAAAATCGGTTTCAGCGCCACGATGAGGGCGCCTATAAAACCGAGTAATGCGATTATAAGATTATCCGGCATTGTCCCTCACCTCACTTCCAGCATCTTCGGATGTCGCCAATCTTCATCCCCGACATCTTCACGCTCGACTCGATGCAGTCTTTGTGCCAGTTTTTATGAGATGTCGAATTGTGTACTACGCGGTTGTTGCCGACATAGATTCCCATGTGGTGCAGTTTGCCACCGATGTAGTAGTAGATGACATCGCCCCTCTTAGCTTTGGAAATATCTTTTCCAACCGACTTGCCCCACGACTTTGTCACTTCGAGCTTGATGCCATGCAGTTTGTGGATGGCTTGCACGAAGCCTGTGCAGTCACAGCCCGTCTTGAGCGATGTGCCACCCTTAACGTACTTGACTTTACCTACATAAGATTTCGCAGAGTCTGCAATCTTGTCGCCCTGCGTCTTAGTAGTAGGAGCAGGAGTCGGTGCAGGAGTTGGCTTGTACTGTTTGTTAATCCAAGTCTGCAACGCCTTGACGGAGTTCTTGCCGAAGAGTCCGTCAGCTGTTGTGCCGACCATCTTCTGTACGGCTTTGGATGTTCCTTTGCCCCACAGACCGTCAGCTGAGGCTCCTGCTTTTCTCTGTAGAGCCTTGACTGTACCTTGTCCGAGGATGCCGTCAACACCGCATCCGAGAACGTGCTGAAGCATTGCGATGGTGTTGTATCCCATCAGACCATCGACCTCAAGAGTGCCAATCTTATAGGATGCTTTGAAGTGCGGGCGGAACACGGCTTGTACATACTTGCAGTTTCTCGTTTTGTTCGCTACGATGCCCCCGTTCGTGTTGCCCTCAAGTGTATAAATCTCATCGCACGACTTCCTCTCTCTGATGAAAACGATGTGATTAGGTACTCCGTTCAGTTCCCAGTCGCAGAATCCGATGTCTGACGGAAGCGCAAGGTACGGCGGTATGGATGCGAGATTGTTGTAGCACCATTTGATCGTGGTAGGACAATAAGTCTGCTTCTTGCCGTCACAGAATAGTGATGCGTTCCCTGCTTCGTGGAAGATGGTGGTCACGAAAGCGTCACACCACGCTGACCCCGCAGGAAGCCCGCAGTACTTGCGGAACTTTGACCCGCCGTTGCCGAGGTACTTCTTTGCGATAGCTAACTGTTCGGTGTTACTCTTCATCAGTATCACCCTCTTCCTCTATCCAAGAGTCCTCAGGCTCTTCGGCTGACATATAGATGTGCCTCTGATACTCCACTTCGGGCAGACCCGTGGCGATGCTCGTCAGAATGGAAAGGATACCGCTCAGAAGTGAAGCGGATATGACCACCTTCCACTGAACATCCGTCATTACAACGGCTGTTCCTATCATCGCTATGGCTGTCTGCGCTATGGTACGCAAGGCACGAATCAGACTCGCCTTTATAAATTCGTTCATTATTTTCCCTTTCCGCTGACAACTAAACACGTCAGCATAACGCCTGTAAAAGCGCCGATAATAAAAGATATTAGATAGAGCATTGTTGCCCCCCTTAATCTACATACCGTACCGTGAACGACCAGCTTTTATTTGCAAAGACGGACATATTCTGCCAACTCACGACCTTTGCGAACCACAAGCGATTGTCATACAGCCACGGGATGCACATAGCATTGGCGTCGCCTGTGGTGCTAACCGACAGGATAGTTGCTGTACTTGGTATTGTTTCTGAGAGGCTGACCGCTCCCTGTGCGTTGGTTGTTCCGTTTATCGTTACTGTGTGGAGCTGTGACCCGCCTCCGCCTGTCGTTGAGTACGACGAGGATCCTGACGAGATGCCCAGCGCCTCGGAGAGTGTCGTCTGTAGCGTTCCGAGTTCCATCGATGTAAATCTATCGAGGAGCACGTCGTAAACGGTTTTGACGATCTTAAAACGTCCGCTCATGTTGTAGCGTGGAAATTCGACACGAATCATGTCACACAGCTTGCATTTCAGCAGATTTTGGAACTGTCCGTATTCACCAGAGTCCTGCAGACGGATGAAGCCCACCTTTATGGTCTGAGTCGGCAGGTGTGGCTGATCTGTTGTTAGCTTCTGACGGGCAAGCGCCTCGAGCCGTGCTGCTGTAGGCTGTACGTCTGACTCGAAATCCTGCGTGAAATCTATCGCAACGCAGTCCACTCTGCCTGACGCTGTAGTGCTTCCGTTCGTGACCATACCACCCTTGATGACGATATCGCTGCCTCCTCCGTTCTGCCCCTTCCAATATGGAATGATGGCAGAGTACGACTCTGATGAGTCACTTTCATCGTTATACTCTGTCATATTGACCCCGTAACGGATGACAAAATCAACGTCAGAGCCTCGTGAATTCCACAGCTTGACCGTGAACTTGTCCCACTCAAATTCGCCCCCGTACGTGTCTAAAATCGACCCCTCGGTCCCTCCGAGACATTCACGGACAGAACGAGGAATATTGTCCGCTAACGGGAACGCAGCCGTCGAGGATTGATCTGTCCAATATGTGAACGGATTGCTCGGCGTGCCGTTTTTTAGCATCTGAAACGCTGCCTCGAGACTTGCCACGTTCGCACCCGATGCGACTATCTTGCTCTGTCTGTAGCTGATATGCACGGCGTGAAACGATACGACACCGTTGATAGGCTTCTCGCAAGTGACGATATCAAACGGCTGGACATCGTTCGTGTCATCGTGCTCGACAGCTATGATACGGCCGAGACGTATCTGTTCGAAGTTAGCGCCGTCTACAGGATAGTCAAAGTCACATTCATATATGCCGTTACGCTCCTCTGTGACCTCGCATTTCGTGCAATCTCTCAAACGGCACAGGCCATTGCTTACAAATTCAGTTTCGTTTTTTTCGTATAGTATTGGAATCATAATTTCCACCATTTCGGCTTTACTTTGAGTTCCGTTATTGTATTGTCGAGTGTTATCTCGTTCGCCCCGCTCTTGAGGACAGGCAGATCCGAACCGAGAGCGATGTACTTGTTCAGCGAGACGATTCCCCCGCTTTCGATTTTGTAGGCCTCTCCAATTTCACAGTCGATATAGGTCGGATTTCCGAGATATGACTTAGTCGAGTCTACATATATCCCGTTCCATCCGCTGTCATTCGTAACGTTGAATGTCTTCATCAACCTGTGCGATGCGCTGATTATATTTGTAGACTTTTCATAGACAATCGATTGAGTTGAAGCCGTAAACTGCAGCGTTATCGTTAAGTAACAAGTAAATTGGTCACTTCTGGTTGTGACGTCAAGGTTACAACTTGACGTCTTTGTATAATCGGATGCCGAGTTGATAGTCTCAGCGGGGAACGTTACATTGACCGCCAGTTTCCCACTGTTCCCAGCATAGGAGAAACTTGCATCGCCCGACGTTGAGGCAATTGCAGCACTATTTATCAGTTCGCTTGTAACATTCCTCTGCGCAGTATACACCACTGTAAACGACGGTATCGTCAAAGTATCTCCTGCGTTGTACAGCGTCGTATCGAGATTCTTTGTGCTTTGCGGGTATTTTAGCGTCCCTGCTGGATACAGCTGTAACTCGCCATAAAAGCCATCATCGATCGCTATGTCGTAGCCGTTAAAACCGATAGTGCCGTACCCCTCGACCGCTAACAGCGGACCCGCATCGTATTGAGTCGGATTGTACAACGTGTCGCCACTCGCAACAGCAATCGCTGTTTCTCCATTAGCCAACCAGCGTTGCGGTTTGCAATTAAACGTCAGATTGAACTCGCCCGCTGAGTTGTAGTGTTTTGGACTTACATCAAGCCCGCTCACGTACATAGCAATTCTGTACTCGTCAGGGTGATAAGTATCAGTTAATCGCTGGTATCCAATCTGTGAAACGATAGCGTTTCGGAAATTGGACAGCGCTGTTCCGAACTCTTCCGCATCCATTCCGAACGTGCCCGCCGGGTATTCGATCTCGATGTTCTCCCATCTGCCCTGATCTATAGCGATGGAGCCGCTACGCCCCGGGACTTCCACCATATTGACCGCACGTTTCGGAGCGTTATAAACGGCCTCGCCCGTGATGTAAATGCCATAGTCGGCGGAGTTGACCCCGCCGAACGTCAGGCTGTTGAATATGCTACTTACTGCCATGCGAGACGCCTCCTTTTGCTCTCTGTTATCAGCATCCGCTTCACTTCCTCTGCAATCTCTCTCGCACTCTGTCCCTCTGAGCCGTAAATGTTAATGGTTATGTTTGGGACATTTCCACCGTCTCCGCCTCTGTTGACGGCATCGGCTATATCACGCATCAGAGCTGACCGACCGTAAAGCATCTCGTCCCCGGCCTCTCCAGCGCCGAACAATGTTGCATTGCTGAACAGATACGGATCTGTCATAGCTTTTCTATACCACGATACCGAAATGCTCGGCTTTACGCCCTTGCCTCCGATTCCAAACGGCGCTTTACCGCTGACGCTGAAATGTGGCAATTTCATTCCGCTAAAAATACGGCCGATATGCAGAGGGAAATACCCCTTTATCTTGTCTATGATGCTTTTGACCTTGTCCCGTGCCTTTGTGATCGGATCTGTTATGGCCGTTTTGATGCTGTTCCAAACCGACGTCGCCGTGCTCTTGATCGAGTTCCATGCGTTAGACAGATTCGTTTTCAACGTGTTGATCGCATTCGTTATGCTCGTTTTGATGTTGTTCCATGTCGCAACGAGCGACGCCTTTATCTCTGCTGCCTTTGCTTTTATCGTGCCCCAATTCTTATAAAGCAAAACCCCGATAGCAATCAGCGCAGCTATAACGGCGATAGCGATGCCGACAGGACCCGCCAGCATACCGAACGACAAGCCGAGCGTACTCATTAGCGACATGATCGAGCTGATCGCAAACGCCAGCTTTCCGAGGATTAGGAGCACAGGAGCGATACCCGCAACGACCGCAGCGACAACTCCGATGACCGTCAGCACCTCAGGCGACAGACTTGAGAGCCATCCCGCAAGCTGTCCGATCCATCCAACGACCTTTTCCAACGCCGGAGCGAGATATCCCGCAAGCTGTGCCCCGACCGTTGACAGAGCGACCGATCCGATAGCTTTCATTGTATCGAGGCTGTCGTTGAACTGATTCGCTTTGTCGAGTGTTTCCTGATCAACGAAATCGAGGTCGTACTCTTTGAGCGTGTCCGTCAGATTCTTGTACGTCTCGCCCTGATCTTCAATGAGCGGGTTAAGGTTCGCTGCGCTCTTGCCCATGAGCTGTTGAGCGATAGCGTCTCGTTCCGTCTCGTTGGTCATCTTTCCGAGTGCCGATATAGTGTCTTGCCATACCGCGTCCGACGATCTGAGAGATCCGTCCGCATTGGCCACAGAAACGCCCAACTTTGCAAACGCCTCGGCTTGTGCTTTAGATCCGTTGTTTGCCGAATACATGGATTTCTCGAGTTTGACGTGTGATTTCGCAATGTCCTCGACACTTACGTCCACGAGATCGGCAGCGACGGCGTATTTCTGCAAGTCGGTCGTGTTGATGCTGTAGACCTTTGAGAGCGTGTTCAGATCATCGGCGTTCGTTGCTGCTTTATACGAGATCGCACCCAGCGACGCAACGAGCGCACCCGCAGCCATAGAAAGACCTTGCATGGCCTGTCCCGCCTCTGTCAGCTTTCCGCCCCATTCTTTGAACTGTTCCGAAGTCGCTCTCAGATTGACGTTGCCGACTTCCTTCAGCTGTCCTTCGAAGGTCTTCAGCTTGGACTCGGTCTCTATGATCTCACGCTGGAGCTTCTGATATTCCATCGACTGTTTATCGACGTTCGCATCGTCCATAGCGTCCTGCTGCTGTTTCAGAAGCGTCAGCTTGTCCTTCGTTTCAGCTATCTTCTGTGTGAGAAGCGTCTGCTTCTGCCTCCACAGCTCGACCGATGTCGGATTGAACTTGAGCGCTCTGTCAACGTTCTTCAGCTCCTTGTCGATGCTTCTTGTTTCGTTATTTACTTGTCTTAGCGCCTTATCGAGTTTCGTGGTATCACCACGAAACTCTATCGTTATGCCTTTGATATTCCCGGCCATGTTTTCACCTATCCGAAATATGAATTGATGTCATTCTGCGAGGCCTTCCGTTTATGACCTCGTTTTTCTTCTCTCTTTGCTCTCTTCTCCGCTTTCTCCTGGCGCTCGTTATAGGCGATGACAAAATCCACGACCTGCCCCATCTGCATGGTGCGGATGTCTGCCATCGTTAGTCCTCTTTCGAGTCCTGCGAGGATGACTTCGTCGAGTGTGACGTATCTGTCTTCGGCTGAAGATTTGTCAGATCTTTTCCGATTTTCTTCAGCCTCTTCAAGTTTTTTGAGCTTACGAACCCTTTCAGTACAAGGTCATAAACTGCAGGTCCTACCACATCCAGAGGGAACTCATCGAACTGCTTCACCCACTGCTTCGGCGGGAGTATGTTCTCGTCGGCTGCCTTTGCCATCGCCCATGTCACGTTGATGATCGTATCAACGAATTCGACCTGGAACATCGGCAGCAGGACCTCCATCGTTCTGCCCTGAAGGGCATCAGCGAGATCCGTAACAGTGATCTCTGACTTACCTGTATCGCTTATGACAGTCGACACACCTTCGATCATGGATGCGAGCACCGGCATGAGTGCAGGAACGATGTCCTTGCCGAACTGATCTCTGTATTCCATAGTCCAGGCTACGTTGTTATTGAGCCTGACTTCCTGTTTTCCGATTTTGATTACCTTTTCCATGTTTCACCTCCTATGAAAAAAGGAGCGGGCTCAAACCGAACCCGCCCCCGTCTTGTTATGGTGCAATTGCCGGGGCTGTCGGTGCTGTGAACAGCGTACCGTAACCCGTGTCTGCAGGCTTGAATACAGCCATTGTCACGCCAGTAGCGTTGTCGCCCGTGCAAGTGACAGCAAGTGTCTCTGTTGCTGGCTCCTTGCTTTCCTCGATGGTGTTGTACTCTCTTGTGATCGCTCCGAGAGCGCAGTTGTAAAGTGCCACTCTGCGGGATTCGCTGTCGCCTTCGACCTGAAAAAAGATCGCCACATTTGGCTTAGTTGCGTTCTTTACGTTCGCAAGACCGCCACTTGTCAGCTCCTTATACCCGAGGAACTGAGTCTTAAACTCGTCATCGAACATTGCGACCTCAAGGTCACCTTCGATGCTTCCGCCTGAGTAACCGCTCCAGTAAACGATGTTGTCGGCATAGAAATTGTTCTGTTCTGAGTTTTCCTCAGGGCTGAAAGACACCGCTCCTTTCTGATGGTATGGAGTGCCAAGCGTAACAGTACCGCCTTCGCCTACTGTGTATGTGCAGACGTGAAGCTGGCTGATACCGAATTCAACTTTGTTTGCCATTTTCGTTCTCCTTAAACTTGGTAATAAATGACGAATACATCTTCTTCGGCGATGTAAACGTCCTCACTTTTGTCATATAAAAAGCCATTGTCCAATAACGCTTGTTCAATGGCTTCTTCGTTCGATTCGTCTTTAGTGGTGAAGTAATATTCGACTTGGTAGTGATTTTGCTTGTAGTAGTGGGTGTTGTCCGCTTCGAAGACGTCCTGTCCGCTGCCGATATACACGATATACGGCGGACTCTGCGCCTTCTTGAAATGGCTGTACGCACACGGAAGGCCCGTGCTTTGTAATGTCTGGAATATTGTCATTTCAGCCCCCTCGAGATCCTGACCGGAAGTTCTTCGTTCGCCCACTCTTCAACAGGTGCGATGTGCGGGATGGCACGTGCTCTCGCACCCGTATCGCCGTAGCGATTGACTACAGCGTGACCGAACTCCAGCAGATGTGTCAACTGGTAGTCAGTGGCGTTATAAACGACCACGTCCGCACCATTCTTTTTGACTCGCCATCCTCTCGCATATCTGCCCGGGTGCTTGCCACCTGCCTGTTTGGGTGAAGTACTGCGGAGCTTCTGAACAGCGTCTTTTGCGACGTTATTGATCTCGCGCTCTGTAACGTCCTTGACTTCCTTCGAGTATTCATCAAGAAGTTCTTTCATCTGAACGGCTACCGAATCACTCATAATCCTTCACCCTCTCTTCCGCAGTCAGATCGATGCGGTCACCCGTGCGGTATGTTCGCGTTATGACGTACCTTTTTTCTTCGCCCGTCCAATCAGTGTACAAACATTCTTTCTCGCCTCTATAGTCGATATAATGCGATATAGAGAATATGTAGGTCGGGTGCATATCATTCTGCGCAGCTTGATAGAACTCAGTACGCCCTACCGAATCAACTTGACAGAACACAAGACGCTCCGTGACCGTTTCTATCTGATTGCCGTATTCATCGGTTGTATAGGTCGAAGTGAGCAATTTAATCGCATCGTCCATTGTCTATACCTTCCCACTAAATAAACGATTATTCATTTGCCAGCGTAGCATCCTCGGCATACCTTCACCCGTTCTGCGCTTGTTCCAAAGCCAACCCGCATACATAATGACGAGGTTAGCATCTTCGATATTCTGAGTATCGAGATCAATACCTTCGGTTATAATGGCAACTATCGCAGACTGAAGATATTCAGTTAACCTTTCGTCGTATAGGTTGGATGTGATGCCGAGGTCTACTTTCAGAGAATTAAGCATTGTGTCCATAGTTAACCCTCCTCAATGGCGTTTATTATCTGAGCTTTGGTCATCCGAGAAGAGACACCCTCGACCCCGCTATCATCTGCAACTTGTAAAAGTTGAGCCTTAGTCAGACTTGTAAGGTCGAGAGCGTCAGCTCCGCTCTTCCCGTCAGCTATTCCCCCTGATTTTGGTTTGCAGTATCAGCAGCGAATGACATTGTTGCGTTCGGCTTTGTAGTGCCGATAGCCATTGCAACGAATCCTTCTGCGATTGCAGGCTGTCCGTCGTATCTTGCAGTTCCCTTGAAGACTGTCTGATCCTGCAGGAACCTTACGTGCTCAGATGTAGCAAACTTTGTGCCTGCTCTTTCTGCAAGCAGATAGAGGTCGAAGTAGCCGCCGATGATTGCATTATCAGGAACGAAATCAAGAACCTCGATTGCTCCACCGATAACCGGCATTACATCAGCGACTCCCGTCACGATCCTGCCGTTAGCGTCTACGGAAACTGTAGCAGCCATCAGCTTTGTGTAAGTGGCTTCGTTCATTACGAACACCTTCTCGCCACGGCTGTACTTGCCCTTTGCAGCTCCGAATGTCTCAACGATCTTTGCGATCAGTTCTGCACCAGTAACATTGCCGAGCGCAACTACGTTGGTCGCTGACAGATTAGCCCATGCTCTTGCAGTTGCAGGATAGTCAGCAGGTGCCTCGGTCTGTACCAGCCTTGTTACAACGCCGAGTGGCATCCTTGTGCCAGTTCCGTACAGAATAGCCTTGTCAAGTGCGAGGCCGATAGCCTGACCGATAGCTGTCAGAAGCTCTGTAGCGAGTGCTACATCGGAGTCCTCAAGGTTAGCGTTGCATACTGCGAAATATCCGCCTACCTTCCAGCAGTTGACTTCTACGTCATTGAACGCAAGGTTAAGCTCGTTGAGGTTTGCACAGCAATCTGTCCATACAGCCTCAGGGATAGTTCCCATTACGATCATCCTGCCTTCACCGTTGATAGGTCTGACATTTACGTGCTTGTACAGCTTTGAATACTCGATAATGTTCTCTCTGAGTACGCCAAGCATAACCTCAGGAATAGTGAGTCCTACGTTAGTGAGCGCTCTTTTCTCTTTGATGCAAGTTCTGACCTCACCGAGGAAGTTAGTAACATCCTCGCGTGCGAAGAACTGATCTCTCTCCTGCGAATTCATACCGAAGAACTTTCTTGTCTCCATTTTCTTGTTTTCCTTTCTTTCAACTTTTTCCTCTGCTTTTGGTGCGACCTGCTCTTTCTCAAGCTCTTCAAGTTCAGCTTCAAGCCCTCTGATCTCTGCGTCGAGGTCGGTCTTTGCGGATTCGTGTTCAGCCTTTTCAGCTTCGAACTTCTCAATCTCCTCATTGACTGCGTCTCTCTGCTCTTCGGTCTCTACTTCCTCGATAGCTGTTTCAAGCTCGGTCTGCCTTGCCTCGAACTCTGCGTCTCTCTTCTCGAGTTCAGCAAAAGCCTTACGCTTGTTGTCGAGGTCTTTCTTCAGCATTAGTGTGCGAAGTGCCATTAGTTACCTCCATTAAGTTTTGCCCTCAGGTCTGCCTTCATCTTTTCGACTTTGCGTTTTCTGAGGTCCTCATAGTCATTGTTTCTTGCCTGCACTGATGTTTCAGCATAGGCAGGGAAAGTGCATACCGAAACTTCGTAGAGCTTCACTTCCTTGATCGTCCAATGTACGCTTCCGTCCTCTCTGATGTCGGTATCCTCGGACAGAATGTCGAAACCGAAGGAGCACTGATTCACGTCCCCACGCTGGACCCGGGCATACAGATTCATAGCGTCCTGATCGTTCGGATTGAGCAGGATGCTGCCCCATAAGCCGTGCGAGTCTTCACGCAGCTCAAGCGTTCCCGCCTGATTGCGACCCAGCACATACATCGTTTCATGGTCGATAAGTGCGCGAATATCTCCGCCGAGAGTGTTCGCGAAAGCTCCCGGTGCGACTGATTCACTCATATCGTTTGAAATTTGGTAATTGCTATTAAAAATGGCGAAGTAGCCTTCGATACGCTTTTCTTCGCCATCTTCCCTCGTTTTGAAATCTGATGCGATGGAACGCACCTGCCTAATGTTCCTCTTCATTGTTTTGCTCCTTCTTTAGCGGGCAGAACGCTGCCGCATCCGTTTGATAATATTTACCGCTTACAGCACAATAACGAACGTGCAGACAAGGTTCGCCCGTATGCTTGCACCATATTTGATGTGTCTTGCCTACTACATTGCAGTCGTTACATAAAAGCGCCATTTACTCACCTTCTTGTACTAACTTCTTTTGAAGTGCGCTCATTTCGTATGGAATATAGTTCTCAAGGATCCTGAACTCGTCCAAGCCATCCGCAGGGCTCATTCCGATACGGTCACGCACTTCGTTGCCCGTTACAAATCCCCTATCAGATAGCTTCCCGAATACATCCGCAATGGTCTGTAAATCCCAGTTCATAAGGGAAAGAATGTTGAACTTCACATACCATTTTGGGTTGAGTATCAGCTTTCTTGTAAGCTCCTGCTCTATCTCCTGCGCTATTATTCGAACGGTGTTGTTGATAAAGCTGTTCCAAGCTGTCTGATCGTATTCGCCTACGCCTAAAACAAAAGGCGGTACTCCGATGATCGAAGCTACCGTCCTTTTATCCATTACCACCGAATCAGAAATAGCAAGGTCTGCCAAGCTCAACGGCTTGATGGTTTCAACATCAAACTGTTCTGCAGGAATCAGCCACGGCTCGCCCGCTTCGCTTGATGAGATATATTCATCCATCAGCTTTTGCCTGCCTTCAGGGCTTGAAAATTCATCAATCATTGCATCCACTTTGACGATGATAGAAGGCTTCCATTTTGTGGACATAAAGCCCTTCTTTGTGGCTGATGCTTGCTGAAGATTGTTAGCTACATCTTTCAGCACTACCGTCATTCCCTTGCCCATCCACGGATAGTACTTATCAGGATTGTCTACAAAATGTAGAACATCCGCAGGATCATAACTCTTGCCATCTATCACCACGTAGTACTTGCGGGTGTCTACCGCATCAGGGAGAATAGATACCCTGCTTGCAGATATCGGCTCAAGGTTGGTTATATAACCCCGGGACGTGTAAGGCTTGACTATCGAATTGCCCTTGCCGTATAGGAGCATATTCATCACGATAGCTTCCATCCATGTTCTGCGGGTCATATTCTTGTTCGGCTCTATATCGAGCTTTCTTGACAGCTCATTGAATATCCGAACATCCCCGCTATTGCCGTTCTCCATCAGCATTATTGGCATCGAAGAAATCAGCGTTGCTATTCTCCTACAAGCTGTCAGCACTTCAGGATTGTCTGCAAGTGATGTATAACCGCTACACTTCAGACTTTCATCATCGTCGCTGACAACTACACCAATACAGCTCTTGCTTTTGTTGTCTCGTTTAAGAAAATCAAATATACTCAATTTCCCCACCAGTCACGGGCTTTCTCCCGCCTTTCCATATTTTCCAATAGCTGGACCGTTCCGAATACAGATGCGTCGAAAAGGTCAATTCTTTGCTCAGGCGATACTTTTTCGTATTGGACCATATCGTCTGTTTTCTCTATTGCCCGCACATTCTGAATACAGTACTCATAAGCATCAGAATGTAGGTAATACAAGTTTTTATCCTTTGCCGCTTTTTCTATATGTCTGAAGCCCTGCGACTTCACATAGTAGTACTGCGGTTGGTCTACGATCTTGAATTTCTTTGACTTCATCATCAGGAAGAATTCCCGGGCGAACTTTCTGTCCTGCCCTACAACTTTGATGTTGAAGCCCATCTTCCGCATATCACAAAACCACTCAACAACATCCGCATAATTGACCGTCTCCGAGTTGCACATAGTCAACCACCCATCGTCAGCCCATCCGAACAGCGGTATGTTATCCTCATCCGCTTTCCTCGCAGCCTGCGTAATTGGAAAGAAGGCGTGCGTGATAATTATCAACGTGCCTTTGTATTCACCGACTAATGCCGATGCTGTCAGGTCGAACATCCTTGACAAGTCGGCACCGCCGAACCATTGAACAGGTAACTTCGCAAGCTCTGCAAGTGTCCAGCTGTATTGCTCGTCGCTCCTGCGGAACTCGTCTATGTCGAAGTATGCTTTTATTGCCGTTGTGTAGATATTCAGCGACCTTGACAGAAAGTCCTTTCGCTGTTGCGGGTCGTTCTGCGCTTGCATCGCTTCATTCATCAGGTCCTCAGGCGATACCGTTACTCCGTAACTCAAGTTTGCTTTCTGATGCTGTATAGAATTTGTGTAGTCAACTTCTCCGTTCTCTGTTTGGTCTGCTCGTGCGATCAAAACGAAAAGCGAGTCGTCTTTTATAGTTCCGTTAACGACTTTGATGCCGTACTCCATTCTTCTGTAACCGAATGAGTTAGCGTTATCTCCTGCTGTAGTTATGCCTATCATCAGCTTGTTGCGATACGCTTTCATAGCTTCCTTGAATCGGTTGTACTGCGCCGCTTTCTTGTAGGCAGCCACCTCGTCAGCTATAGCAAAGTTGCAGTTGAATGAGTCCTGAGAGTCAGGGTTTGTCGCAAGGGCGTTCACACTCAGGAGCCCATCAGGATGCCCCTCTTCATCTCGGAACTGATAATCTATTGAATGGTTGAATGAGTTGTCCAAGACTCTTATGTCAGGATCATTCTTCAACCCCTTGTATTCGATGTTGAATTTCAAAAAGTTGAACGCTTCGAGGGCCTGCTTCAGCGCATTGGCTACTATGTAGACCTTCGAACCGCTCTTTCTCTGAAGTATGCCGACAGCGAACGCCAGCGCAGCTATGAACGAGGTTTTCCCGTTCTTCCTTGCTACCTGAATCCAGCCTTCTTTGAACCGTCTTTCATCTGTCCCGGTGTAATACCATCCGAGCAGATTCACGACACAGAATATCTGCCACGGCTCAAGTAAAAACGGCTTGCCGAATAAAGGCCTGCCGTGTATATCTTCGCCTTGCTGGTGTACAAAGAAACCTTCCATTATGGACAAGACCGCATTTGGGTCTCTTGACCTCAGCTCGATATCGTCACGCTTTAGATCGTCAAGGAAACGCTGACAAGCAAGCACTACTTCAGCACCCGCTATCTGCTTCCCGCTGACAACATCCAGCGCATATTGTTTCGCTGTTACTATGTAGTCTTTTGCTTTCATATACCTAAATCTTTAAGCACTCCGCTCAAGGACGGCTTGTTCGGGTCTCCCTTCATCGCGTCCTCGTTGATCCGCTTCAGCCCTGCGGGAGTCAAGCCTAAGTCCCGCCAGTAAGCGAGTGCTGTTTTGTTTAGGTCGTCAACGACAACAAGGGCGGGATTTTTCACTATGTTAGTGTTCCCGCCTTTGTTCGTGTGAGTGACTACCGCATTGGCACCCGAAGCATAATATTTCGCTCTTGCGTCATCCCTTGCTTCAAGTGTCTCCGCCAAAGTATCAATGACGCTGTCAAAATATTCCCGGTATGTTCCTGCGTTTTTACAGGAATTTGTAATTTTTTCGCGCCATTCTTTCTTTTTCATGTCGTTTTTTAGTTTGTTTTACTGTCCCCTTTAACTCAAAAAGCTCTCTTATGTATAAATGTG
>Ga0326513_10001375_pt1 | contig 19238 bp, 36 predicted proteins | sample 2_2465_0518_D_FD_203654 | JGI IMG/M metagenome (GOLD analysis project Ga0326513, IMG submission 203654) | Bovine rumen microbial communities from UC Davis, California, United States - 2_2465_0518 | ecosystem: Host-associated > Mammals > Digestive system > Stomach > Rumen | place: USA... | reverse complement strand
GGGGCAGGCGTCTATCATGAAGGACGCGGAACACATGAAGGACACAATGAACCGCATCCACAAACGCCTGGATGATATGCACGAGTACCTGAAGAAAGTAACGGAGAATGTCGCCGGGATTCTGCGCCAAAATGAAATGCACGAAGAACGCCTGGCGCAATTGCAAAACATCACAGCCTCACTCGGCGAAACAGTTGTCCAGCTCGAAAAATCCGGGAAGAGACTGAAGCATGTATCCTTTGCATTTTGGGGGATTCTTCTTATTATGTCTGTATTGGTTGGTGTTTTAGGCGAGGAAATTTTGCCCAAAGCTTTTAAATGGCTTTGGGCGTTGGTGGGGATTTAGCTGTAAAACATTGTAAACACGGGGGCGCAAGCCCCCGTGTTTTTATGAGGGGGAGAAAAAGATGGCGGAGCACATACTGAGACCGCTTGAAACGAAAGAAGAAAAACTATGGCGCATTGAGGAAACTCAGACACGGCTTATTGTTTTGACCCCGATGAAAAATGAAAAGGTCGCCAATATTTTGAAACGACTAGGTTTTTCATGGGCGAGTAACGGGTGGCAAAGGGCGCGCCCTGAGACGGACGACCTCATGATTGAGGTTGCCTCGTCACTTCTCACTATGGGGCTGATCGTATCGATTCCACGGGATGAAATCATCCCGCGTATTATCGCGGGAAAATACGCGCCATATATCACGAAGCGCGTCTATGCCGATGATGAGAGAAAAAATTTTTATTTCGACTGGGCATGGGGCGACGGTGACTTTTACGTAGAAATTAGGAAAATTCACGGCTCATGGTGGGACAGGGCAAAAAAGCGCGTCGCCGTCCCGAAGGAGCAATATAATGAGGTTCTCGATTTCGCAGAAAAACATAGCTTCATGATTTCAGATTCAGCCATGGCAATGATAAAAGAAACTCGTGAAGCTCTTCGATATGCTTTGGTTATGAATGTTGGGGCACCGCATGAGCCCTTGGAAATTAGCACGGGGGGGAGCGTATATGATGAACTTCGAGACGACGACTGATCTTCTCACGTATCAGGCTGACGCGGTGACGAAGCTTCTGCCCTCGCGTGTCGGGGCGCTTTTCATGGAGATGGGAACGGGGAAAACTCGCACAGCTATTGAGCTGGCCAGGTTGCGCCAGAAAAAAATAGATCGTGTCCTTTGGTTCTGCCCCGTGTCTCTGCGTGAGACTGTCCGTCGTGAAATCATGAAACACACTGACACGCCGCCCGGCGCGGTGTACGTTTTTGGAGATGGGACGAGGCGTGACAATATACCCACTGACGCGGCCTGGTATATCATCGGGCTTGAAAGCGTTTCACAGAGTGACCGGGTTTCTTATGCCGTCGCCTCATTGGTTACGAAGGATTCATTTTGCATCGTGGACGAATCAAGCCATATTAAGGGGTTTCGGGCGAAAAGGACGCAGCGCCTCATCGCCTTTTGCGAAGGGGCGAGGTATCGTATGATACTCACGGGAACCCCCATGACGCAAGGATATCAGGACCTTTTCAGTCAGATGTATTTTTTATCCCCGAAGATTCTGGGATATCGCTCATGGTATGGATTCGCCGCAGATCATATCGAGTATGACCGGCGGATAAAGGGGCGTATCGTGGGCGTGAGGGGCGCGGATGTTCTGGCGGCGAAGATGGCCCCGTATGTATTTCAGGTCACGAAGGATGAATGCTTGTCGTTGCCTGAGAAACTCTATCATACGCGATATATCGATCTTTCTGAGGAACAGGTGAGAGCGTATGACGCGGCTAAAACCGAATTCGCAGAGGCGCTGGAAGAGTGCATCGGTGATGATTGGGAGGCCTTGCCCCTCTTTCGTCTTTTCGGGTCTCTTCAGACCATCGTCTGCGGGTTTTGGCGACGCACCCCGCGATGGTGGGACCGGCGTGCACATCATGAGACGATCGAAGAAACATTTCCACACAGGCGGCTTGAGGCGCTCCATGGCCTGATATCGGATATCACGACGGGTGAAAAAATCATCATATGGGCGAAGTATCGATATTGTCTCGGCCAGATATACGAATCACTCTCGGAGACGTTCGGGCCTGAATCTGTGGCGCAGTTTCACGGGGGGTTATCCCCTGATGCGCGTGAAAGGGAGATTGAAAAATTCAAGGGCCCGGCGCGTTTTTTCGTGGCGACGCAATCTTGCGGCGGGTATGGGCTGACGCTGAATGAGGCCGCATACGTGATTTTTTACGCAGACGGGTACAAATTCTCAGAGCGCCTTCAGGCGGAGGACCGTTGTCACCGAATCGGGCAGAGTCGCCCCGTCACATATATTTCTATTTCATCAGGCGCGAATATCGAGAACAGAATAGCTCAGGCGCTAGACAGGAAAGGCGACGCCCTGCGAGACCTCCGCGAAGAGATACGGAAAGTACGCGGGCAGGGGATGAGGGAAAGCGTGAGAAAGATGGTGGCGGCGCTATGATCGCGGCGGATATGAACGTGTATGAGCTGGCGGAATATGCCGCCGGGGAAAAGGTCATTGTGGACAGTATCGGCATGACATACGCTATGATTGGAAAGTATCAATATCCTGCGTGTTCTATTTCCGGGGGCAGTGACAGCGACATCATACTTGATCTTTGCTCACGGTTGGATTCGGAGAAAAAACTCAGGTATGTGTGGATGAATACGGGGCTAGAATTTCAGGCGACGAAAGACCACCTGTCTGACCTCGAAAAAAAATATAATGTCAGCATCGATCGCATACCGGCAATAAAAAGTATCCCCATGTCATGCCGTGATCACGGCGTACCCTTCGTCTCGAAATTCGCCAGCACCCAAATTGAAAAGCTCCAGGAGAACGGGTTCAAATGGGAAGATGAGCCACTGGAGACGCTGCAAGAAAAATATCCGGGTTGCCCTTCAGCCCTTCGATGGTGGGCGAACGATTATGACCGCCGGGAATGGAATATCGGAAACTTTCACCATCTGAAGGAGTTCATGACCGAAAACCCGCCGGGGTTCGCGATCAGTTCTCAGTGCTGCACCTGGGCGAAAAAAAAGCCGGTACACGTCTGGGGAAAAAAGAACGGGATAGACCTTCATATATTGGGGCTCCGAAAGGTTGAGGGCGGAATCCGTGCGGCGTCTACAAAAACGTGTTTTACCTCGGGGACGCAGAATATTTTCCGTCCCATCTTCTGGTATTCGGACCGGGATAAAACCAGCTATGAACGCCTTTTTGGCGTGACGCATTCAAGGTGCTACACTGAGTACGGAATGGCGCGGACCGGCTGTGTGGGGTGTCCGTTCAATCGGGATATCCTCTCTGAGCTAGAAACCATCAAAAAACATGAGCCCGGTCTTTATCGGGCTGCGTGCAATATATTTGAGAAGGCCTATGACTATACACGGGAATATCGAAAATTTGCCGGGTTGGTTCGAGCCGAATCTATGAAAAAAAAGCTGATAGACTTATAAAGCATTACAAACACGGGGCCGAAAGGCCCCGATTTTTTTTGTGTTTTTTCCTCCCTACCCTCTTGACATTTGAAGCGCTAGAGTATAGAATATATACATAAAGCAAGGGGATAAGACCCCAAGCTAAAAAAAGGAGGTCATTAAAATGAAGTTTGAGTTTCAGGGGCATACGTACTACAGGGGAACGGCGGAGCGATGGTATGAGAGCTATACGGCTATGGCAAAGGATGAGACTCTTTCCACCGAAGAGGCGAGAAAGATTGAGTCCGCCTATCAGGTGTGGCTCAAAGGGTACAACGTGAAGTGGCGCAAAACAGTCGAGGCGATTAAAGCGCCTCGAAAAGATACGGGGTGGGATTATCTCGCTTACCTCGACGAGTGTGAAAGAGTCGAGGGCCGAAAGATGTACCCCGCCGGGAACGTCGAGCCTAATGACGCCCTCTATGAGACCGGGGCTAACACCCCCGGCTAGGAATGGAAAAAGGGCGGCGAAAACCGCCGCCCTGATAGCAAAATAGGAGGAATGGAAATGAATATGAACAAGTTTGAGCGCTTTATGGAGGTTTTGGTCAGCGACCCCGCCAGCGGGGTTGTGTGGGAGGGCGAGTTCGATGGGGCCGCCTACAAGCTCTATTATGACCGCGGTTACATTCGCGGTCGCTGGGGTGAGGAGTTTATGTGTCTTCCCTTTCCCACTCACTGGAATATCCCCGGGAGCCCGACCAACGTTTGGGGCCGGACATGGGCCGACTGGGTGCGGAGTGAGTATGGGGAGTATACTCCCGAGCTGGCGGAGAGGATTAAGTCGAGCGCTCGCGAGAGGGCGCTCAAGAAGGTGAGTTAGGTGGCCGCAATGAAGGTACATTATGAGCGCTATCTTGGCGCTGAAAATTGGGCTAGGATGACGTGTTGTTCTATCCATGAGGCGTTGCGTTTTCTTTATGATGGGGAGGACATGACCCTCCCCGAAAAAATGACGGACCAGACTGTGAAAATCGCGCGCCGTCTGGAATGGAACAGGCGACGTCTGCAAGCTGGCGGGGGGCTTTTGGGTCTTCATCATACATACGCATTTTTGGAGGAAGGCGTATGAATGAAATGATTACCACGACTGAGGCGGCGGTCATTATCGGTTGCCTTCCCTCTTCAGTGAGGAATCTCTGCATTCGGGGGAAAATACCGGGGGCAGAAAAACGAGGTAGGGACTGGTTCATCCCCCGAGCCGCCGCCGAGGCGTACACCCCAGGGCCTCAAGGCTTCGCGGTGCATCCTTATCGGGGAGGGCGCAAGCCCGGAACCAAGGTAAAGAAAAAAGGGAAAGAAAAGGAAGAATGAAAAGAGGCGGGCATAAGCCCGCCTCTTTTCATGATAAAATTTTTGCGTATATTGGAAATAAAATAGTAGGCAATAAACGGTAGGGGGGCTAGTCCTTCATGAGTTTCTCTAAATAGTCCCCCCACCAGTTCATCATGCGGCGTCTTTCTTCCATGTACTCAGCTTGATTATACGCGGCCCTGACCGCGTTATTTTCCACGTGGGCGAGCTGGCGCTCGATTACGTCCGGGGGAAATCCGTGCTCGTTCAAGAGGGTGGACGCCATACCCCGAAAACCGTGAGGGGTCATTTTCCAGCCCTCTTTCAGGCCGAGCTTCCGCATGGTTTCAGAAAAACGCGGGCGCGATAGCACCTTCCCAAACGGCGGGAAAAAGAAACAGATTTCAGGGTGCCCCGTAAGTTCCCTGAGCTGGCGAAAAAGCGACACTGCCTGGGGGGAGAGAGGGACAACGTGCGGACGCTTCATCTTCATTCTTTCAGCGGGGATATTCCACGTCCTCACTTCGAGGTCGATTTCCTGCCACCGTGCCAGTCGCATTTCATCCGGCCTAACAAACGTATACGCCAGCAAAAGAAGCCCGATTCGCACAATATCATTTTTCTTATACAGATCAATACTGCGAAGAACTGACGTGGCCTCCCCCGCCGTTTTTATTACGGCGTAATGTTCACCCGGCGGAGGGGGCAAGAGCGCCCCGGTAACTTGCGACGCCGGATTCCACTTGCACAGCCCGGCGGCGATGGCGTGCTGGAAGATGCGCGAAACCACACTGCGAACGAGGCGCCCAGTATGTATGCTGTCGCTCTGGATTTTCTGGCACAGCCTATATACGTCTTGGGGCTCTATCTCTGCTACGTTCATCCTTCCGAGTTCAGGAATGATGAAGCGGTCGAGAAGCGAGCGCGTCGCCCTCGCCGTTCTTTTTCTGACCGTGGGCGCGTATCGGTCCGTATACCAGGCCTCCGCAATCTCACCGAAGTACACCCGGCGATCTTTCGTTTTCTGCGTCAGGGTGTACCGTTTTTCTCGCGCCTCTTTCAGGGATACCTCGGGATACTCCCCGAGGGACACCCAGCGCGTTTTTCCTCCCCTCGTAACCCTGGCGGACCAGAATTTCCGCCCCGAAGCCATAACCACGATATACAACCCCCGACCGTCACAAACCCTATAGCGGTCTACCCCCTTACGCGGTTTTAAATTTTGTAGCTGCTTCTCAGTCAGTGCCATTACATTCTTCCTCCTCGGGATACATTCGGGATACAATTTCGCTATGTCCTAGGTAGGCATAGGTAGGCATACCCCAAAAAGAAAAATAGCACAAAAACCGCATAAAAACAAGGGTTCTGGGATAGGTAAGCGTAAGTAGGCGCAATATATAGCATATTTGCGAGGAATGTCACAAGGCGCATAAAAGCCTAGTATATAGCGTATTTATGTCGATCTAAAATTTTTCGGGATACAAAAAAGGATACAAAAAAGGGGGCGGAAAAGCCCTCTTTTTTTTGTATCCCCCTCTTGACATTTGAAGCGCTAGGGTATAGAATATATACATAAAGCGAGGGGGACAGACCCCGAGCTAAAAAAGAGGAGGAAAATAAAATGAAGAAGAATAACACGACGAAGAGCAGCAGCTTTGAGGTTACCCTTGATGGAACGATCTACACCCGCAGGCCTAACGGGCTTTGGACTCCGAAGGACCGCCCCTGGGAAAAGGTTATAGGCGCAGAAGAGGCGAAACTTGAGGGGCTCTACGCTGAGGCGAAGGAAAAGGGTCAGGCTCAGGCCAAGGCCAAAGCCGAAAAGGCACAGGCCATGAAGGAAGCCTTTAAGATTGCCAATATGGACATTGACGAGTGGTTTGAGAGGGTGTACGGCTAGAAGGGGGCGCAAGCCCCCTCTTTTGTGTTTAATTTTTTTGCGCTATGGCGCGAAAATGTGCAACATATCTCACGCCCCGATATCCCCGAACACAGGCGGATAGAGTTCTCTCAGCTTCGCCCCCACCATCCCCATGACCTCACGTATAGCCGGGTCAGCGGTCGGGTTCGTCCACCGCTGGCGTAGGATATGCCGCCAGGCGCGCAAATTCGCCGTCATGCCCAGCTTTGTTGCGGCGCAGTTCGGAAGCACCGCTCGCGCCTGCTGCGGTTGCGCGCCGCCCTGGATGAGTACATTATACGCCGCCGCGGATGTCTCGGTGGTTTTCCGCCAGATATCGAGCGCCCCCCCTTCGAGCGCCGGGACAGGCGCGATGACCTGAAGCGGACCGCGTGACAGATCGACATACCGCTGCGACTGCTGCGAATACGCCACCCCGACTCGGTGCCTGACGATCTGGTGAGAGATCGACCTGGGCACCGTGAGCATGAATGATACCGCGACATGCTCGATGACGCTTTCATGGCCTGCCTGGACAAGCTTTCTGATGAAAGCATCTCGGGCCTCTTGCGTCTCGCTCATGGGGCTGGCGTAGCATGTCCGGGCCATGGTTTCTATTTTGGCCATGTCGGTCTCGGGATTAACCGGGCCAATTATTTCCGCGCTTATGTTGATCACTTCGATCATGATATCGCCTCCTAACTGTATTATACAAAAAGGCCCCGCCGTTATGGCGGGGCTTTTGTTATTTGTCATTTTCTTCTTTCATAAGTTCATATAAGCGCCAAATCCTTTTTAATGCTGTGCGTTCCGTTTCAGACAGTGTAAAATCATGCGCATAATTATCCCCCTTAAACCTTATCATTGTTTTTTTCGCCCCAATAATTTTTTTAATGAGCGTCTCATGCTCATCGGCGGATACGTCTATTTGTTCCAAAATGATACCCCCGCCTAATACTTCATGGTGGGGCTTAAAAAGTGGCGGAATTATGCTATCTATTTCCCCGTCATTATTTATTATTATTTGCTTAAAGAATACCCAACCCTCTTTGATAAAACCCATATATAGCCGTGGCCACACAAAGCCGGTTTTGACTTTTTGCCCAAGATAGACATAACAAAAATTCTTGTTTATTTGTTTTGCTTGTATTAGTTTATTAGTACTTTTTTCATGTATCCATTTATTGCCCTCTATTTCGTCAACCTCCGATGTCATATGCATTCTGAGCTGATCTAGCTCTGTCCCCTGAACGACCGGAGGTTGGGCAGGCGTAGCCTTCTTTTTATTTCCCTTTTCAGCGGCCCCATAGGCTGGGGGAAAACATAAAAGAACGATTAAAAAGATTGCAATAAGACGTTTCATGTTGTACCTCCTTAAAAAAATCCCCGCGCGGGCCTGGCCCGCCCAAGAAACTCCGTTACAACTCCGCCGAATGAAAGCACATGCGGCGCGTCATCAGCTGAAATGGTGACATCCTGATATGCCGGATTCTGAGCGCGGAGGCGTATGTCTCCGTTGCGCTCATAATGTATACCCCTAACCATTGTATACCCGTTCCAACAGGCCACAACAATTCTCCCGTGTTGCGGGTCAAGATTTGGGTTTACAAGGATTCTCTCGCCGTCTTCTATCAATGGTTTCATGCTATCCCCATCGACGTAAATAATGTAAGGGGGCCTATCACCTTTGGGCCCGTGCAACCATTCCTCCGGGACAAGCTCATAACGCATTATATCCGCGTCTATGTCTGACAAATTAAAGCCTTCCCCACAGCACGCTGTGCACTGTGGCCCCAATACCGGGACCTCGATCACGCCGCCCCTCACGGGGCGAATGTTTTGGAGTGGTTGCGAAGGTGTAATAACTGCGCCTTCTGTGAGGGACTCAACGCTTACACCAAAAATTGAGGCGAGCTGCTCAAGTCTATCAAGATCATTTAGACGCGGCAAATGTTCCCATTTATGTATTGTGTTCGTGTGAACCCCTATCAAGTTTCCTAATCCCTCTTGTGATAGCCCTTTCCCCTTGCGAAGAGCGCGCAACTTTTCCCCAAAACTCAAGGTTGCCTCCCCCTCTCAGCTATATTTTACTTTTTTTTATGAATGAGGGCTACACTTTTAAATGTGATTTTTTTTATATTTTTTTGTGAAATTCTCTTGACGTTATCATTTTTTACTTGTATAATTCACAATGTAATGTAAAAAACACAGTGAAAGCGAGGTGATGCTGTGGAGTATCTGAAAGCTGCTCGGAGGGAGGCCGGGCTAAGTCAGGAAAAATTAGCTGATATGATGGGGGTTCACCTTAACACAATATGGGGGTGGGAGAATAGCGATAAGAGGGGACCTAATCCACAACAATTAACAAAGTTATGTGAAATTTTAAAGAAAACCGAGGCCGAATTGTTACACGGCCCAAAAGGGGAGGATGAATGGAAATTAACAATAAAAATGGAGGCGACACAAATGATTGATTTGAGCGGTGGTTCTTGTATTTCTGATATCGAGCTCACGCAAAACGGCGCGGCTCTTAGATTGGGGGGAAGCTATTCGGTATTTGAAAATGACGAAAAATTTGAGGATTTTATAAAACAGCTTCGCGCCGCTCGTGACCTTGTGATTGAATCCGGGCGCAAAATGCGAAATATCGAAAACAAGGCGGAGGAATGATTCTTTCGCCACATGGCAGGCACCGTGGCTGGGCGAGGCTGGGTAAGACGGGGCTTGGCGATCAGGGGCGAGGCATTGTAAGGCATGGCGGGGTCCGGCTCGGCGTTGAGTGGCTCGGCATGGAACAAAGCGGAGGGCTAACCCCCTCCGCCAATGGGGGAGATAGCATGAAAAAATTTAATGCCCCAATGCTTTACTTTAGGGCGTCAAAAAAAATGCGCGATGAGGTTAAGAAAGAGGCGAAGTTGCAAGGCGTCTCTATGTCAGAGCTAATACGTTTGGCGATAGGGGATTTTTTGGAGATATGTGAGGCCGATGAGGCCTAAAAAAGCCCGGGGGCAACCGGGCTAAAGAAAACATTGGAGGTTGTTTCATGGGCAAGAAAATTATAGCACGGAATGAGGCGCAAGTCAGCAATGATGCGTCGGCGTTGATCGCGCAACCCTTCAAGATTGCCGTGAGGATACAGGGTGTGCATGACATCCTTTTTCACAGGTGGAGCGATGAAGCGGTGGCGGAGAAGGCCGCTTCGGCGAAGGGGTCAATATCTCGGAAGACGGACGATATAGAGCACTATGTGTATCGTGATGAGAATGATTATATCTGCCTTCCTGGCCGGTATTTCATGCGTGCCTTACAGGAGGCGGGGCTACGTGAGAATGACCCAAGCGTGAGCAAACAGAAAACAGCGCGTGACATTGTAAAGGCGTCGCTTATGACTGAGGAAATGTACTCCCCAATCCTTGTGGGCGGAAAGCCTACCAAAGAGTGGGACTATGAGGACCGCCAGCGGGTGTGCATTATGCGCGCGTCCATCACGAGGACGCGCCCGGCGTTTAAAAAGGGCTGGGAGGCGGAGTTTAACATTTTGAACAATGCCCCTCACCTGTTGGACGCCAGCTTTATCCGGCGGCTTGTTGATACCGCTGGGCTGTTAATTGGGGTGGGTGATTTCCGCCCCTCCTATGGGCGGTTCAAGGTGATTTCGTGGGAGGAGGTTCCTTCTGCGTATCCGATTTAATCAGGGCAAGGCCGGGCAGGGCGTGACGTTGTAGGGTATGGCTTGGCTGGGCGCGGCCATGTAGGGCAGGGCGCTGTATGGCACGACGTGACGAGGTAGGGTTCGGCGCGGCTTGACGAGGTTCGGCTTGGCTGGGCTCGGCATGGCAAGGGGGGGCGGCAACCCCGCCCCCATTATAAAAGGTGGCGAAACATGGAAGATAACACCCTCTACCCATGGGAAGAGGTAAAGGATGACCAGCTCAGAAAGGCCAAGCGCCTCCTAGCTGAAGCCGATACGCTTCTAACGGGCTATGTCTGTACATGTTTTCTGTTTGACAGGCTTGATAGGGCCAGGGAGGTAGAAGCCTTTCAAGGCCGAATACAGAATTTTTTAATGAATGGGTGGGAAGAATGAGCCAAGAGGAAAAACTATTTAACGAGATGTATGATTTCATTAAGGAACTTAAAGATAATTTTTTAGAGCCGGGATTGCTCATAGAAAAAGTAGAGGCGGACTGGATTAGGATTATGACGCCGCTTGTTGAATTTCTCTTAAGTCATACCCCGGCACTAGTTGAGGCGTTAGCGCAAACCATCGTTGTTGATGGCTACGGTGAAGGAGGAGGCGTCGTAAATCCAAAGGCGCGGCTTTTTGTCGATTCGCAGACCGCGCTAAAACGATTTCGTGACACATGGGCTTGGGTGGTTCGAGCCCATGAATATAGAAGCATAGAGAGCCGCCTTAAAAAAGCGGCCACCATCCTAGAAAAGATTGAAAAATTAAGGGAGGGGGAAGAATGATCCAAGATGCAGCAGGATTTTACAGCTTATCACAGCTGGCGAGTTGTAGAGAAACGGCAAAGCAGCGGGCACGCGTCGGGGTGTTCCCGCTGTGTAAAAAGCAAATATTGCGCCTGGTTGATGCGGGGAAGTTTCCCGCGCCAGTGGGAAGGATGAGCGGCCAGCTCATCTGGCGGAAAAATGATATTTTGGTTTTTTCTGAGAAGTTTGGGAAGGAGAATGACGCATGCATGGAGTGACACATATGGATGGGATGGCGGAGTGCCTTTGGGGCTCCCCAAAGATTTATATATCGCTGAATGGGTACGAGGACGGCATGATCGAGCTCAAGTCCCCCGTTTGCGGGGGAATTTGGCAGGGGGCAGGGATGAGGCGGTATATTCTTAACAGGGCGGCAAATCAGCACAATCCTAACGAGTCGCTCAAGGACACTATCGAAAGGATGAATAATTTTCATAGCGTCGTAATCCGGGCCTACCCGCTAAAGGGTCGTGATGCTCGCGAGGCCGTCACGAGGATAGGAGTAAGTCATCCCTATGAATTGATCTGGGGCGTGACGGAGGACGCGTTCGCGCGCGACGAGTTCTCCGATAGCGTGAAACTGGGCTGGCTTTTGCAGTCAGACTGCAGACTTGTTTCCAAGAAGATGCTGGAAATTTTGGGCGCGAAAGTGGAGGTGGCCGACGATGGCTGGTACATCTCCGATTAGACTGCGCCTTTCTCGAATCATCCGACGTGACCGTTGGGCCCCGTCGGGTAAGAAAGACGGCGCGCGGTTGCTGTCCTTTGCCGAATACGCGCGGCGAGACATATTGAGGAGGGGGATGACTTGCGAAGCATAGAGGGGCGCATGAGAAAAAAGATCAAGGTCGATTGTTCTCGCTGCAACGTTTGCGGCGAGAGCATCGCCCCCGGCGTTAAAGTTAGGGCCATGATCGAGCAGGATAAGAAAGATGGCCAGCCAGGTATCTACCTGGCTCACCCCGTATGTCTCAAGCACTACCTGGCCAGACACCCCGAGTTAGTGGACCATAGGGATGATTATGGCGCAATTCCTGACGCCGTTGTACGGCGTTTCTGGGTGGGCCTTGATAAAGTGAAAGGCTGGGGCGGTTTTATAGATAAAGTGTTGCCAGTGTGTTAGGTGATGTGAGATGGAGCGAAAGCCTGAATTTATTATTGTTGTATTTGATGATGAAGAAAAATGGGATATTGGCATATCCCTTGAAAAGACGGGAAACCCGCGCCGGCGCGCTCGCGAATACATGATCCTGAAAGAGCATGTTGACGCTGCGCTAGGAGAAATTCAAAAACTTAGAGAGGAGGCCGGAAATGGATATCAGAAAACTTCAAGCGGAGATTCATAAGAACGCGAAAGAACACGGATGGTGGGATGAGCCGCGCACATTCGGAGATGTGCTCGCGTTGTGCCACTCTGAGCTTTCCGAGGCGCTGGAATCTTTCCGGAATGGCGAGCCCTTCTTTTGGATTGGGGAGGGCGGCAAGCCGGAGGGAGTCGGCGTTGAGTTGGCGGACTGCATAATCCGTATCTTGGATTATGCTGGCCATGTTGACATTGACATGTCCGACCTCGTGCGGAAAAAGCACGAGTACAACAAGACGCGCCCCTATCGCCACGGGGGTAAGACCCTATGAAAAATCTTGATGACCTGTTGTTGAGAAAACGGACTTTTTTGATGACAGACAAGATGGACCGCTGGATAGTCATGGAGGCGGGGCGGCGGGAGATATCCGCGAGCCAGTTTCTTCGATATGTCCTTTCGCGGGCGATGATGGGGGATATCCACCTATGAGGATTCTGGCGTTTTATGCGCCGTATCCATGCGCGGGCAAATCCCTGGCGGCGAAATGGGCGGCCCGGCGCGCTAATATGCATCAGGTATCCTTCGCTAACCCTCTAAGGAACGCGGTAAACGACATTATAAATTTCCCTAATTTTTATAGTGTCGTGAACCCACCAGAAGATAAAGAGGCGATCATCCCCCATCTTGGGGTGAGCTGGCGGGAAATGATGATTGCGTTTGGGAACGCCGGAAGGGGTCTTCACGTTGATTTCTGGCTTCGCATTATGGAGCACAGGATGCGACTCTTTCCGTATGACTACGTTGTGGATGATCTTCGTTTTCAAAATGAATATAACTATTTGCGCTCAAAGGGCGCGAAAATCGTCCGGGTAGAAAACCCAGGGCGAGAGATTATCACGACGGCCACGGAGGGCCGCTTGGAGGGGTGCGATTTTGACGCACACATCCAAAACGGAAAAACAAATCTCCGCGCCTATCTTCGCGCGGTTGATGAGGTGGTGAAGGCATTTTGGCATTGAGGGCTCGAATGGAGTATCTAGAGCAGAGGGCGTTGTGGATGAAATCTAACGAAGAGCGGCGCGAGCTCATGGAGTATATCAGGCGCATTGCGCGCGATGAAAAGGAGGGGAAAAATGGACGATCGTGAACTTGAGCGGGCCACGGACTTGACCGGGCTCCTTGAGGATGATGATTTCTTGCGCGCTTTCTGTCACGGGTGCGAGCTGATGCCAAAAAACTATTTCGACGAGTGCCCGGCGGGGTTCGACATTGAGGACAAAATGTGTGCACGGCGTTGCCTAGTAAAAAGCATCAAGGAAACATTGAAGGGCGCACAAGAAGAGATCATAAGCGATATGAGATATGCGGGGTGTATCGAATGAACACCCCTAACGAGTTAGGAGGTGATTTAAATCAGGCTAAAGAGTTAGGGGCGGAATTAAAACGGGTTAGGCGCTTAAGAAAATTCTCATTGCCTGATTTTGCTCATTTCTGTGGTATCAGCATGTCCACCATTCAGTATGTCGAATGTGGAAAAATCCGAGGGAGTAAGGAACTCTGGCGGCGTTTCTCCTATGTTCTCGATTGGGATTTTGAGATTCCAGAAGACCTCATGGAGAACGGAAAAAGGAAATTGAAACCTCTGCGCGAAATTAAAAATTACATGGGCGCGGCCATGTTGCCGCATAAGGAGCTGAAACGATGGGAATTCAAAGAGGGGAGAAAATACAGTATTAACAAAGTGAACTATATTTTTTTAAGGAAGGAGGGGATACACCACATCTTTATGAGGGCGGGCTGCAACTGGCTGACAACGTATACTGACAGTCAGCTAGTGGACATTTCCATAAAAGATTAAGGGCCCCGCCTGAGGGCCCCAAAAAGGAGATCGTTTGACTATGAAAGAAGGTCAAAAGGAGTATAGCACATGGGCAAGGCAAAAGTAGAAGAAAAAATAGCGGCGCGTGAAAAGCCGCATACGATCTATCGCACGGAAGACGGCCAGCGCGTTCCCGGCGTGACAACGGTGCTGGGGATTCTAAACAAGCCCGCGCTCATAAAATGGGCGAATAATCTTGGCTTGCAGGGTATCGACAGCTCAACTTACGTTGATGAGACTGCAAAAGTCGGGACGCTGGCGCATCAGATGATTCAAGAGTATCTTGGCGGCCCCGAGTGGGACAGGAGCGCGTATGACGCCGGGCAGGTAGACCTAGCGGAAAACGCCGTGATAAGTTTCCATGAGTGGGAACGCCAAACGGGCCACAGGATGGAAACGGAAGATATCGAGTTGCCCCTTGTGAGCGAGTTGAACCGCTACGGGGGAACAATCGACTGGTACGGAATAATCGATAGCCAGTATTGGCTCGTGGATATCAAAACCTCAAAAAGCCTTTGGCCGGAGCACGTTTTCCAGGTAGCCGCATACAATATGCTCCTATTTGAGAATGGTTATCCCGTTGATGGTGTGCGTTTGTTGCGGGTTGGGCGCACTCCGGATGAGGGCTTTGACGATCATATTATCGGTGGGAATCAGTTGCACGCGGCTTATCACGTTTTCCGCTGTGCCCTGACGCTTTACAGGGCGAAAGCGGACTATGAAAAATTTATGAGGGGGCTCAATAATGAAGATAGAAAATAGGCTTATAAGAATAGACGTAAAAGCCGTAAACGTACTAGAAAAAGCGCAAGAGCTGTGCAATGAAGTCGGGTTGATCATGAAGGATTGGCAAAAGGCGAATAATCCTGACCCGAAGACCAAACTAAAACCTTGTCCTTTTTGCGCGGGAAAGGCGGATTTTGGAATGACCGATGATGGCCTTCATTTTGTATTTTGTGATTGGTGCGGGCTGAAAGCGCCCGGCCAGTACCGACAAGACCAAGCGCTAGATAATTGGAATCAGCGATATGGCCAAAATTAAAGAGCTTAGGCCCTGCCCGTTTTGTGGAGGAAATACCCTTTATATGGGCGATTTCGACGGGCCGCTTGATGATGGCATGACTGTTTATGTCCGTTGCGTTCTGTGTGGCGCAAACATCGAAGGCGAGGCGGCGCATCCAGATCAAAAAATACGGACTAGAGCCGCCATGGAAGACGTAACGGAAAAATGGAATGCCCGCGCAGAGTTGGACGGCGTTTTAGAAGCGCTCGCCTCAATGTATTCCTATGCTAACGAGCTTTATGAGGATTGCGGCGGGGATGATGAACAAAGAGGGCGAGCCCCCCGCATGAGGGACGAGATCAAAAACGCCGAGGCTATTCTGCGCCGGGCGGCTATATTGGAGGGGTGAGAATGTTCAGGAAGGCTGAGAGAAAAAAGGCAAAGCTACGCCTCGGGCTTGTTGGCCCTGCGGGAAGCGGGAAAACCTACGGGGCGCTCTTGGTGGCGATGGGGCTAGGGGGCCGAATCGCTATGATCGACACGGAAAACGGAAGCGGCGACCTTTACGCCGGGCTTGGGGAGTATGACGTGTGCACCCTCTCCGCCCCTTACGAGGTGCAGAAGTATCTCGCCGCCATAAAGGACGCGGAGCGCGCCGGGTATGACGTGTTAATTATCGATTCGCTTTCCCACGCCTGGGCCGGGGAGGGGGGGCTCCTAGATCAGCAGGGAAAAATAGCGGACTCTGGACGCGGAAACAGTTACACGGCCTGGCGACAGGTTACGCCGCTCCATAATAAGCTTGTGGAGGCGATGCTGTCTTCTTCCTGTCATATCATCGCCACTATGCGAGCAAAGACGGAGTATGTGATGGAGGAAAACGACCGGGGCAAGAAGGAGCCGCGCAAGGTCGGTATGGCCCCCGTACAGCGGGACGGGATGGACTATGAATTCGGGGTGGTTTTTGATCTTGCCGCGAACCACTCCGCGCAGGTCTCAAAGGACCGAACCAGCCTTTTTGATGGGCGGGTGTTTCAGCTTTCCAAAGAGACGGGGGAGACTCTTCGAGCGTGGCTGGAAACCGGAGCGGAGCCCCCTGCGCCCCCGGCGGCGGATACCGAGCGCGCGGAACTGTGGCAGTGGTATCTCTCGCACTTCGGAGACATGGAGCGGGCCAAGGTGGCTATATTGGAGGTTACCCAGGGGCGCGGCTCGCGAGACTGGACGGCGGCGGATATTGCCGCGCTTCGAGAGGATAGAGCGAAACTCGAAAGCGCGGGCAACCTGGCCCCGGTTATCCCGGCGGATGATGACCCGCCGGAGGAAAAGGTGAAGGAGAAAATACGCGCCCTAACTGGCCCGGATGGGTTGAACTTGACCGGCGGTGATCTTGAAGCTTTTCTGTACGAGGTCACGAAAAAAACGGACCTCGACAAGATGACCATGGCGGAACTGCGGAAAGTTGAAAAGGCAGCCCGTGAGGAAAGGGGGAAGGACAAAAGATGACTAACACGCCGGGCCCGTGGACATGGCGACACCCTTTTCCCGGTGACCCTGAAATCTGGATAGAGGGTGAAAAGAACGGCGACCCCGTTTTGGTTGCCATTCTAGGAGGAAACGATAAAGACGCAAAAATGATTTGCGCGTCTCAGAAGATGTATCAGATTATCTGGGATGTTATGGACTACGTAGATCACGCGTGGGTTTGCGGAGACAAGCGGGCGGAAAAGCTTGCAACGGATATTCGGAAAATCATAGCAGAAGTTAATTTTGAGGAGGCGAACTTTTAGACGCTATGAAGACATCGAAAAACGGCGAAAAGCGCGGGATGATTTCCTTTTGGGTTCCGTACGAAATGCACAAAAACATCAAAAAAATGTGCATAGATAACGGGGTAACCATGAGGGACTTTTTCTACAACATGGCAGGACAGGCCATTAAAGAACACACTAAGCAGAGGTGACGGGTATGAGAAAGCTTTATGACCTCGCCGTGAAAACAGGCGAGTATACGAACCAGTACGGAGAAACGAAAGGCCGCTGGCTCAACGTGGGCCGGGTGATGCAGGACGACAACGGCGGCAAGTTTATCTTGCTTAACCGGACGTTTAACCCCGCCGGGGTAGAGGTCCAGCCTGGGCGGGATAGTGTCGCCCTGTCCATGTTTCCACCGAAGGACCAGAACTGGAGCAACAACGGCGGCAACAATTCCGGGGGCGGCAATACACCCCGCCATGATAACGCGGGGGACAACAACTGGAACGCGCCCCAGGGTGGTGATGCAGATATCCCGTTCTAGGAGGCCGCCATGGCGTGGTTAAGAATGGACTATGAGCTATTGCAACATCCAAAACTACAAAGATTCGCGCGCGGTCTCGGTATAACCGAGGCCGCCGCCGCGGGGCATCTTTTTGCCCTGTGGGGTTGGGCGATGAATTACGCTCAAGATGGGAATCTTACCGGGTTTAAGCCTGATGATATTGCGGTAGCTGCGGGGTGGCCTGATAACGCTGAGAAATTTATCGATGCGGCTTTGCAGTGTGGTATTCGTGGTCATGGTTTTCTCGAAAAAAATAGCGAAGGGGATTTGTTGCTACACAACTGGGAAGAACACATGGGTGGACACTTTAAGAAGAGAAAAAAGGAGGCAGAAAGGTTAAGAGCTTATCGCAAGAAAAAGGGCGATACCGATGATGAGCGTACGCAGTACGTACCTAGTACGTACGATAATCGTAACGAGAACGTACGCAGTACGTACGACGTACGTACGCAGTACGTACCTAGTACGTACGCGGTGACAGGACAGGACATGACAGGACAGGACATGACAGGACAGGACAGACAAGACAGACAAGACGGAGACGAGACACCGCCCGCCGCCGCCGCCGTGGAGGCCGATATCGGGGAAAAGCCAACCCCCCAAGAGGCGAAGGGGAAAAGCAAGAAGAGCAAGAAGGACGAACCGCCACCGCCCACGCCATTACCCGACGGCCCCTTCGACATGAAAACGTTTATGGCGCTCCAGGAGATGTATTGGGTTGCGCCCGACTATGTTGCCGACCCAGGCGCGGAGATCAGACTTATTCAAGAGTTGGCTGAGGAATACCCAGCCGTGCCTCTCTTCCAGGAATTTAGGAAGGCCCGTGCATGGCTGGAAGCACACCCCGAAAAGGGGCGCAAGGATATCCGGCGTTTTCTACGAAATTGGGTGAGCAAGGCTGACCGCCAATATGGCACGTATGAGACCGTTTTTGTCCCTGTGAATGAGGCGGAAGGAGGCTGACCGTATGCGCCCGCTGCTTGAGATTGCGCAAGATATTAGCGAGCACCCCGACCTCATGGAAAACGCTGAGACAACTAAAACCATGCTAGAGGGATTCATACACGACAGCCTAATTGAGACGTGGGGCGATTCGCTAAGGACCAACAGAGATGAAGCCGTCGAACACCTTAGGACGCAGTTGGCCCCTTGCCGAGACCTTTTCACCCCTACGGAATTAAGGCGCATTGTGGGAACGGAGATCTATTGGCTCTTGCAAACGCAAAACCGCGAAATCCGGCCAGGCGCTAACCTGGCTGCTATGCGCCAGGATTTTGTGAACGAGGTTGTTTATGGGGTTGACCCTCTCTCAGACCCGGACTCGCCCGCCCGGCGTTTGGGGGAGATGGAAACATACCTCCGCTCATGGGCAGATTTTCCGGCCTTTGGTTTTGGTGTCCCCGCGCTCGATGATGCAACCGGCGGCATTCTCCCTGGGGAGATATGCGTGCTTACGGGCGCGCCGGGGACAATGAAAACCAGCCTCGCCCTGAGCGCCGTGGATAATTACATCTCGCGCACCGACGCCGGGCTTGTGTTTTACTGCTCCGTGGACATG
>Ga0326513_10001374_pt1 | contig 19253 bp, 19 predicted proteins | sample 2_2465_0518_D_FD_203654 | JGI IMG/M metagenome (GOLD analysis project Ga0326513, IMG submission 203654) | Bovine rumen microbial communities from UC Davis, California, United States - 2_2465_0518 | ecosystem: Host-associated > Mammals > Digestive system > Stomach > Rumen | place: USA... | reverse complement strand
ATTAATCAGCAGGTAGACGTGTGTCAGCTGGTTCTTACTCCCTTATTGATATTGTTCTTAATCTTTCTTCCCGAGTTGATAAAACTGCTTTTCAGAGAGTCCTTCATGGGAGCGTTGGATATGTGTCTTTGTGCCTGTTTCTATGTGTTCTTCAGGGCCTTGTCCCTTCCTATGGGATATACCACATTGGCAAAGGGAGACAGTATGGTTTACCTTGCTATGGAAGTAGCCTATAATCTTTTCTTCGGGGCATTGGTGTGGTGGCTCTATAATACATATGGATTGGTTGGTGTAGGTATCGCATTATCTATAGGAGCTATATACGATGTTTTGATAGCATTGTTGGTATGCGGATACCGTTATAAGGTTAAGATATTCCGTGGTACTTGGATGAGGTTTATATTCCAGTTGGTGTGTCTATCTATTACATTCCTTCTGTGTATACCCCCCAATCTCGAACTAAAATATTTCTTTGGTGGCATAACCTTTGTGGTTTCTCTGTCGTTTAGTCTATTTCATTTGTCTAAGCGTAGCGATTTTCTGCGTAAGGCAGTGCACCACTTCACCCATTCCTCTGGTGATTGCTGTTAGCATGATTTCTTTCTTGGGTAGTAATAAAAAAAAAGAGAGCCGTAAGACTCTCTTTTCTTGATTTGGAGGTGCCTGGCGGATTCGAACCGCCGTGCACGGTTTTGCAGACCGGTGACTAAGCCACTCATCCAAGGCACCAAAATTTTGCGTTGCAAAGGTACAATGTTTATCGGAATCTACCAAATCTTTGCCGCATCTTTTTTACTTTTCAGTAAAAATGTCGGGGTGACCCGACTCGAACGGGCGACCACCTGGTCCCAAACCAGGTGCGCTACCAACTGCGCTACACCCCGAATCTTCTCACGCTCTCGTGAAAAGCGATGCAAAGGTACTTCTTTATTTTCAATTGTGCAAGAATCTTAGCCGTTTTTTGCACACTAAAAATAATTTATATTAAATATAATAATGTATATCGTAATTTATCTGTATATTTGCATGTAAAATGATTGTAAAAAGACAAATAAAGGATTAACAACGAAATCAACTTATAAATTACAAAATGAAAAAGTACAATTTTAATGCCGGTCCATCTATTCTTCCTCGTGAAGTGATGGAAGCTACCGCAGCTGCTTGCCTTGAGTTTGAAGGAAGCGGTTTGTCATTGATGGAGACAAGTCATCGTGCAAAGAATTTCCAGCCTGTTGTTGACGAGGCTGTGGCTCTTTTTAAAGAGTTGCTGGATATCCCTGAGGGTTACAGTGTCATCTTCCTTGGCGGAGGTGCCAGCCTGGAGTTCTGTATGATTCCGTATAACTTCCTCGAGAAGAAGGCTGCTTACCTGAACACTGGAGTTTGGGCTACGAAAGCAGAGAAGGAGGCTAAGTTGTTCGGTGAAGTTGTTGAGGTTGCTTCAAGCAAGGACAAGAACTTTACTTATATCCCTAAGAATTTTGAGATTCCGACAGATGCCGACTATCTGCATATTACCAGCAATAATACTATTTACGGAACAGAGTTGCGTAAGGATTTGGATTCTCCCATTCCCGTTATCGCCGATATGAGTAGCGACATCTTCTCTCGTCCCGTTGATGTTAGCAAATATGGTATGATTTATGGTGGTGCCCAGAAGAATCTGTCAATGGCTGGTGTCACCTTTGTCGTTGTAAAGGAAGATCTGTTAGGTAAAGTCAGCCGTCCCATTCCGACTATGTTGGATTATCGTACGCATATCAAGAAAGGCAGTATGTTCAATACTCCTCCAACTGTTCCCATTTACTGTGCTTTGCAAAACCTGAAGTGGATTAAGAAGCAGGGTGGTGTAGAGGCTATGGCTAAGTTAGCTCAGCAGCGTGCCGATATCGTTTATGGTGAAATTGACCGCAACAAGTTGTTTGTCGGTACAGCTGAGGAGGATAGCCGTTCTTTGATGAACCTTACCTTTGTCCTGAAGCCAGAATACGAGGAGCTACAGGATGAATTTATGGCCTTTGCTACAGAAAAGGGTATGGTTGGCGTGAAGGGACATCGTGATGTGGGTGGTTTCCGTGCCAGCTGTTACAATGCAATGACTATTGAAGGCTGTCAGGCCTTGGTTGCTTGCATGAAGGAGTTTGAAGCTAAGCATTAATTCTGTTGACAGTTGACAGTTGACAGTTGAAAATTAAGAAAATTATGAAAGTTTTAGTTGCAACAGAGAAGCCATTCAGCAAAGTTGCTGTAGATGGTATAAAGGCAGTAACAGATGCTGCCGGGTATGAGTTGGCATTGCTCGAGAAATATACAGAGAAGCAACAACTTCTTGATGCTGTTAAGGATGTTGATGCCCTTATCATCCGTTCTGACAAGGTGGATGCAGAAGTGCTGGATGCCGCAAAGAACCTGAAGATTGTAGTTCGTGCCGGTGCCGGTTATGATAATATTGACCTGGCGGCTGCTACTGCTCATAATGTAGTTGCTATGAACACCCCCGGACAGAATGCCAACAGTGTGGCAGAACTGGTGTTCGGCCTCTTGGTTTATGGTGTCCGTAACTTCTTTAACGGAACCAGCGGAACAGAGTTGTTAGGCAAGAAATTAGGTATTCTGGCCTTTGGAAATGTAGGTCGTAATGTGGCACGTGTTGCCAAGGGTTTCGGTATGGAAGTTGTTGCTTACGATGCTTTCTGCCCAGCTGAGGCAATAGAGGCTGCAGGTGTTAAGGCTGCAAAGAATCAGGACGAGCTCTTTGAGACTTGTGATATTGTTTCCCTTCATATCCCGGCCACTCCAGAAACTAAGCAGAGTATCAACTATGCTTTGGTTGGTAAGTTGAAGAAGGGCGGCATCCTTGTCAATACTGCCCGTAAAGAGGTTATTGATGAACCAGGTCTTATCAAGCTGATGGAGGAACGTACCGACTTGAAGTACCTGACGGATATCAAGCCTGATGCTGATGCTGAGTTTGCAGAGAAGTTTGCCGGCCGTTACTTTGCTACTCCTAAGAAGATGGGTGCCCAGACTGCCGAGGCAAATGTTAATGCCGGTATTGCAGCAGCCAACCAGATTGTAGGTTTCCTGCGTGATGGTATTACCAAATTTCAAGTTAATAAATAATGGCAACAATAAAACCTTTTAAGGGATTACGTCCCCCCAAGGAATTAGTGGAGCAAGTAGAGAGTCGTCCTTATGATGTGCTCGATTCGGAAGAGGCTCGAGCAGAAGCAGGTGACAACGAGAAATCGCTCTACCATATTATTAAGCCAGAGATTGACTTCCCTGTCGGTACCAGCGAATATGACGAGCGCGTTTATGCACGTGCTGCTGAGAACTTTGCTAAGTTCCAGAAGGAAGGATGGCTTGTTCAGGATGAGCAGGAGATGTACTACATCTATGCGCAGACTATGAATGGAAAGACTCAGTATGGACTGGTTGTTGCAGCTGCCGTGGAGGATTACATGAACGGTGTTATCAAGAAGCATGAATTGACTCGTCGTGACAAAGAGGAAGACCGTATGCGTCATGTCCGTGTCAATGATGCCAACTTGGAGCCTGTTTTCTTTGCCTATCCCGATAATGCAACGCTCGATACGTTGATTAAGCGTATTACAGCAGGAAAGGCTGAGTATGATTTTATTGCTCCAATAGACGGTTTCCGTCATCAGTTCTGGTTGGTAAAAGATGCTGCAGATATAGCAACTATTACGGATGCTTTTGCTAAGATTCCTTATTTGTATATTGCTGACGGACATCACAGAAGCGCTGCTGCAGCTTTGGTTGGTGTAGAGAAAGCAAAGAACAACCCCAATCATAAGGGTGATGAGGAGTACAACTACTTTATGGCTGTTTGTTTCCCTGCCAGTCAACTTACCATATTGGATTACAATCGTGTAGTGAAGGATCTGAACGGAATGACAGAAGAGCAGTTCCTCTCGGCATTGTCTGAAAACTTTGTTGTTGAATGTAAAGGTACAGAACCTTATCGTGCTAAGCATCTGCATGAGTTCAGCCTTTACTTAGGTGGTAGGTGGTACAGCCTGGATTTGAAAAATGGCCTTTGTGATGAGTCAGATCCCATAGGAAGCCTTGATGTTAGTATTAGCAGTAGTCTTATTCTTGACAAACTGTTGGGTATCAAGGATTTGAGAAGTGATAAGCGCATTGATTTCGTTGGTGGTCTGCGTGGATTGGAAGAGTTGAAGCGTCGTGTTGACTCAGGTGAAATGAAGTTGGCCCTTGCTCTCTTCCCCGTTTCTATGCAGCAAATCATGAAGATAGCGGACAGCGGTAACATTATGCCTCCAAAGGCTACATGGTTTGAGCCCAAGTTACGCAGCGGCTTAGTCGTTCATAAACTTTCATGATTGACGAATTCAAGACTATAAGAGATAAAAGCGAAGGGACTTATTCCGAACTCAGGAGTAAGTTCCTCGCTTTTGCTCATCATGTTACTACTGTCGAGGAGGCAATGGCCTTAGTAGAACAATACCAGAAGAAATACTATGATGCACGTCATGTATGCTGGGCATATATGTTAGGCGCAGAGCGTGAGACATTTCGAAGTAACGATAACGGAGAACCCAGTGGAACAGCTGGGAAGCCCATATTAGGACAAATCAACAGCAACGAACTAACAGATATTATTATCCTTATAGTCCGTTATTTCGGTGGTGTAAAACTGGGAACCAGTGGATTGATTGTCGCCTATAGGACAGCAGCTGCAGAAGCTATTTCCAATGCTGAGATTGAAACGCGTACGGTAGATGAAGAATACACCTTCAGTTTCGAATATCCTCTGATGAACAGTGTGATGAAAGTTGCCAGAGACATGGAGGCACGCATCATCAATCAGTCTTACGATATGGATTGCCAGATGACACTTTCTGTCAGAAGGGGGAAAATGCAAGAATTACAGGAGAAAATAAAGAAGGTACTTTCTCCTTTTTAATTTAAATCTGTAAACTTTTTCACAGCAGCGGCAACACCATCTTCCTCGTTGCTCAATGTTATATAGTCGGCAGCTTCCTTGACGATGGCCTGCGCATTAGCCATAGCTATGCCAAGTCCTGCATATTCTATCATTCCCAGGTCGTTATATCCGTCACCGCAAACCATCAATTCTTCTCGTTTTATACCCAAATGATTCAACAGGAATTCCAAACGTTTTGCCTTATCTATACCTAAAGGTAAGACTTCCAGAAAAAATGGCTCGCTACGGTAGATGTTTATCTTTCCTTGATAATATTCTGCCAAGTCTTTCTCCAGATGGGCAAGTTTCTGCTCGTTGCCAACAATAAGGCATTTAGGTTCTGGGAAATTTATCTCATCGAGGAAGTTGTTAAGCTTTCTCAACTTCATCTTGTTCAGATTGGCTGCATAGCGAACATATTCGTTTTCTATATCTTCGCATGCAATGCAGCCGTCCTTATAACTTAGAATCTTAAAGTCCTCTGTATTGCCTACCTCATACAAATGCTTATAAACTGATGGGTCGAGAACTTGTCGGTAAATAGCTTCTCCTGTCGTACAATCTATGATAAGTCCGCCATTGAAGGCCATGATAAAACCTCTGTAATCCTTGAGGTGAAGTTGATCTGCCAAAGGCAGGATTCCTTGGATTGGCCGACCGCTGGCAAGTACAATACGCAGTCCTTTCTGCTGGACTTGTGTTAATATGTCTAAAGTTTGAGGGGTAATCTCTTTCTTGCTATTGGTAAGTGTCCCGTCTAAATCGAGTGCAAGAATCTTATACATTACATTAGTGTGGAAAGGATATTGTTGTTAATCTTCTTCTGTATTGGCTTTACGCAGAATGAGTGTCGTGGCCCCAATGGTTATTATGGCGGCATCTTCCAAATAAATGCGGTCTTGGTCTTTTAGGATTTCATTCATATAAAATGTACCGGTATTACTGGGAGCGTCACGAAGAATATACTGAAGTTCTCCCTTTTTGTTACGCTGCACCCTAATAATGCAGTGTCTGGTGTCAATGCTGGGGTCAACTGTTTCGATGGGTTTGTTGATTTTAGAGCCCTTGACATATCTGCCAAAAACATTGTCTCCCATCTCCAACGGTATAACCTGTTTATAGTGGAAAACATTCTCAACAACAACTATACTGCCAAGTACCTGATTATGTTCAAGCTCGTCAAGGTTCTCGTTTTTTCGTGCTTCCTTGACCTTACTTGTTCCAATGCGAATACCAAATTGACGATTGCATACAGGGCAAACAAATACTAATTGCTGTCCCTCTTCGTATTGCTTCTCATCGAAGGTTATATAATTGTCGCACTTAGGGCAACGTACTCTTTTCATTAGTGAGGGATTGTTGTTTCTTCTCCATTACCCATGCATTGGAGAACTCTTTACTCTTGCTACGTAATGAACGGACTTCTGTTAATGCATCTTCTTTTGAAGAAAATCCAGGTATCAGAACTCTGAGGAACTTTCCTGAATTGTCGATAACAGCCTTTATTCCCTGCTCATTAAGATTCTGACAATAAGTCTCTGCATTATCTAGAGGTACACCACAACACAGCACTACAGCATATGTCGGTTCTTCTACCTGTACTTCTTCGATTCCCGATTTTGTATCAGCCGTTAGAGAAGTTTCTTTATTGGCGTTTTCTAATGCCTTATCCTGTTTTGTGACCATGATGGCTTTTCCTTGCGCATCAGAAATAACATTGGAGGGCACAAACAATTCTGAACGCGTGAATTTGTGCTTGTTAATGATGCTGTCAGAAACTGGGGTGCTAAATGCAAAGAATAATACAATAGCTGCAGCCACAGAAGCAACATAGTGGAGCAGGTGTTTGTTTATACTGATAGTAACATGCTTGGCATCAGAATTGACAATCTTTTTCTTTTTTCCTGGTTTGCGAGCTGGTGGGACTTCCTCTGTAGCAGAATGGGCATTAATGGCATCCAATCCATAGAGCCAGGGTGAGGCAACGCCTGCTTGGCAGGGTATGAACTGCATCTTTCCAGTTTCTTCCTCAAGAATAAACTCTCCGATGCTGCCTAACTCATAGCTTCCATATTCAGAAAGTTCCTGCTGAAGGTTTTCAGTAAACTCAAGCGTTACGATGTAAGCCTCTTCAGTAGAGATCTGGTAGTTCGCAGATATCGTTTCGATGAAACGCGTATCTGTTTCGTCCACCTCATGCATAAAGGTCAAAGCCCGATAAGGAGGTAGAAAAATCTCTTCCTCCTCAACCCATTTACTGGGTACGTATATTGTCTTAAATGTGCCCAATCGTGGTACTACAACAGTATTGTGGTACAACAATTGATATTCTATATGCCTTGATAAATTAATCACGCTGCAAAAGTACGTCTTTTTTTCTTGTTGCCCAAGGAAAAGAGAAAATAGTTATTAACAATGATGTTAACAAATTTTACTTGTTGGCCTCCTTCTCGGCTTTAATCTGCTCATCAACTTCAGCACTGCGCTTATAGCGTTTGTTCAGACCCTTTACGATATCCTGTGTAATGTCGTACTTGGGATTAGCTATCAGCAGGTTGTCTCCAGCCTTTACCATTACATAGTCGTACTTCTTGGTTTTGTTGTAGCGTTTCAGAAAAGACTGTATACTGTCTCTGGCTTCTGTATTGATACGAGCTTGTTCCTCGTTGAATTCATTGTTCAGACGGTCAGCCAATTGAGCCAGTTCCTGTTGTTCGCGCTGAATGCCAGCCTGAGCACGTTCCAGTTCGTCGCGAGTGGTAAAGCCATTGCTCTCGTACTTCTTCTGTACAGAAGCAGCGTGACTTTCCAGTGCATGCTGTTTTTTGGCCAGTGTATTCTGTATGTTGTTTCCCTTGCGTGTCAATACCTCGCTGTAATCCTTGTAAAGTTGATATTGGTTCATTAATGTGTCTAACTCGACGTATGCAATCTTAATACTTGCAGACAGAACATCTTCCTGTTCTGTTGCTTCAGCATTATCTTCTGCAGCCTTGTTACAACTAGTTATTACCATTCCCAAAGACATCAGTCCGATGCCAAGCAAATACTTTTTCATATTCCTTATTTTATGTAATTTATATTATTTCCTTTACTTTGTGAGGGTTTTTCTGTCTCATCATTTTATCCATACTTTGAACGCAGTGTATGCCGCGTTTCTGCATTTCCTTGTTATCACTAATATGTGAGCTTACAAACTTCCCGTTGGGCTTAACAATCAATTTTATACACAAAAGTGCTATTGAAATTGCAACAATTCCTACGGTTAATAATGATACTTTCAACATATTTTGCTATATTTGCAACTGCAAAGGTATAGAAAATGATAAAATAAACCAAATATTATGACTGAAATTGATTTAAAACCTAAATGTGTGTTTGATTGTTTTGCAAGAGTAAACGCTGTTCCCCGCCCTTCAAAAAAGGAAGAGCAGATGATATCTTTTCTTGTGGACTTCGGGAAAAAACTTGGTTTAGAGACAGATTGTGATAAAGTAGGTAATGTTGTTATACGGAAGCCTGCTACTTCTGGTATGGAGAATCGTAAGATGTTGATTCTTCAGAGTCACATGGATATGGTATGTGAGAAGAATAACGATGTTGAATTTGATTTCTCCAAAGATGCCATTCAGACTTATGTTGACGGAGAATGGTTGAAGGCAAAAGGAACTACACTTGGTGCTGATGATGGTATTGGTGTGGCTATGCAGATGGCTCTTTTGGAGAGTACGGATATTGAACACGGACCTCTTGAGTGCGTTTTCACCCGCGATGAAGAGACAGGTCTTACTGGCGCTTTCGGTATGGGCGATGATTTTATGAAAGGCCGTATGATGGTCAACCTGGACAGTGAGGACGAAGGGCAAATCTTTGTATCTTGCGCAGGTGGCTGCCGTACCTTTGTTCAATTACCTTATCAACTTAACGTATTACCTCAGGGTTTCTTTACCTTCTCTTTGTGTATCAAGGGTTTGACTGGCGGCCATAGTGGAGATGATATTATTAAAAACCGTGCTAATGCCAACAAACTGTTAGCTCGTTTCCTTTATCTCAGTCAGAAGAAATACGACCTTCGTTTGATAGATATTCAGGCTGGCGGATTGCACAATGCTATTCCGCGTGAAGCCACCTGTGTATGTGCTATCCCAATGAAGGATAAAGAGCAGATTCGAGTTGACTGGAATCTTTTTGCTGCAGATGTCGAGGAGGAGTACAGCGTAACAGAGAAGACGATGGAGTTCCTTCTTTCCTCCGAAGAAGCTGCCGCCGAGTCCATTGATAAAGACACCAGCACCAAACTTATTACTGCTTTGCAGGCTGTAGACAATGGAGTGTTTGCTATGTGTCAGGACATAGATCTTGTAGAAACCAGCAGTAATCTGGCCAGCATTCACATGCGTCCTGTTACAAAGGTTATAGAAATAAACAGTTCTCAGCGTAGCAGCATTTACAGTGCTCGTGTAAACATGGCCAATACCTTTGCTGCTGTGTTCGAACTGGCGGGTGCTAAGGTAGATATCGGTGAGGGCTATCCTGGATGGAAGATGAATCCTAAGAGTGTTATCCTGCAGGTTGCTGTTGAGCAGTATCGTAAACTGATGAACAAGGAGCCCCAGGTTCTGGGTATTCATGCAGGACTGGAGTGTGGGCTTTTCAGCGAGAAGTATCCGGGTATGGATATGATAAGCGTCGGCCCTACTATGCGTGGTGTCCATAGCCCAGATGAGAAACTCTTGATTCCTACAGTGCAGATTGTGTGGGACTGGTTACTGGCTATTCTTAAAAATATTCCTGAAGAGAAATAATGAATAATAAACTTGTAAGTATTCTTCTGTTGACGTTTTCGGGGCTGTTTTTTGCCTGTTCCGATTATGATTCATTCTCGACCGATCCTTCTTTCCGTTTAAGTTTTTCTGATGACACGGTACGGTTTGATACTTTAGTATCTACTATTACAAGTCCCACAAAGACGCTCTACGTTTTCAATAAGAATTCTAACGGAATGCGTGTTTCCAATATCCGGCTGCAGAAAGGTAGTGAAAGCCTCTTCCGTGTGAACGTAGATGGTGAATACCTTGCTAGCGGATCGGGTAATGACTATCTGATACGTAAGAACGACAGTATTTTGGTACGCATAGAGGTTACGATGCCCGAGAGTGGTACCGCAGATACCGTATCTTATTCAGATGAATTGCTTTTCAGTCTTGAGAATGGAGCCTTACAGCGTGTTTTGCTAACTGCTGGCTCATTTGATGCCTATATCATTCATGGTATGATTATCGAGTCGGATTCGACGCTGGCTACAGACAAGCCCTACCTTATATACGATTCGTTGGTCATTGCCGATGAAGCCAGATTGAATTTGCTTCCTGGCACTACACTGTTGATGCATGATAGTACAGCAGTAGATATTTACGGTCGCATCAATGCACATGGAACCATAGAAAAGCCTGTAGTCTTTCGTGGTGCACGAACCGACCGTATGTTTGATTATCTTTTCTATGATAATACGCCCAGCCGTTGGAAGGGTATCACCATTCATAAAGGAAGTTACAACAACTCGTTTATTAATACCGATATTCACAGTGGCCGTTGGGGTATTCGTGTTGATAGCACTTCGCTTGATTTCATAGCCCTCACAATGCAAAATAGCATTATTCATAATATAGGCGGTGATGGCTTAAACCTTAATAACTGCAGTGCAGAAGTGCTGAATACGCAAATCAGCAATACCCTAGGTGACTGTGTGTCTATCTGTGGTGGTGCGTATACTTTCAGACATTGTACCATAGCCCAGTATTACCCGCTGAGTTACGACAGGGGTGATGCTCTATATGTCTCAAATATAGATGAAAATGACATACACCATGAGTTGCAATTTATTCAGGTACAGAATAGTGTCATAACGGGATATGCTGACGATGTTGTTATGGGTAACCTGTCTTCGGAATACGAAGATTCAGAGAATTATTTTTTCCAAAATAGCTTCTTGCGTACTGTAGGTGAGAATGATGACAATCATTTTATTGATTGTAAGTTTGATAATGACAAGATGGAACTTCGAGGTGAAAAAAACTTCAAGGTCTTTGATACGCATAATTTCATCTACGACTTTACGCCCGATTCTCTGAGTGATATTCGCAATTTAGGAGACCCCCAGCTTATGGTTGGGCTGATAACAGACAGGTTAGGACGTAATCGTACCGCCGATGAGGCTCCTGATGCAGGTTGTTACGAATATATAATACCCGCTAAAGAATGAAGATTGTCCTCACAGTAGTCGGTAAGACCACAGATAAGCATTTCGTTGCCTCTATCCAAGAGTATGTACAACGCATAAGCCATTACATACCGTTCTCTATTGAGGTTATTCCAGAACTTAAGGGAACTAAAAACCTAAGTGAGAAAGAGCAGAAGGAGAGGGAAGGGGAACTTATTCTTAAGTCTTTTCTGCCAGGGGATTACATAGTGCTCCTTGATGAGCATGGAAATGAGCGCCGCAGCATAGAGTTTGCTCAGTGGATGCAGAAAAAGATGTCTGCAGGTCCGAAACGACTGATTTTTGTAGTGGGCGGTCCTTACGGCTTCTCAGAAGCTGTGTATGCTGCAGCTCAGGAGAAAGTATCATTATCGCAGATGACGCTAAGCCATCAGATGATTCGTCTCCTCTTTGTAGAACAGATATACCGTGCCATGACGATACTAAATGGAGAACCGTACCATCATGAGTGATTGCCCCTCTCCTTGCTTCTCCGGTTATGAACTTTGAATTATAAATTAAGAATTGAAAAAAAATATGTTAAGTGTAGAAGAATTAAACGACAGGCTCATCGACCTCTCTTTTGCAGAGGATATCGGCGATGGGGACCATACAACTCTATGCTGTATTCCCGAAACAGAGATGGGCGAGAGTAAACTCCTAATTAAAGAGGAAGGTATCTTTGCTGGAGTAGAGATTGCTAAGCAAGTGTTTCACCGCTTCGATCCCACCATGCAGGTGGAGGTTTATATCCAGGATGGGACCCACGTAAAGCCTGGTGACATAGTCATGAGTGTGAAGGGCAGAGTACAAAGCCTCTTACAGACAGAGCGTCTTATGCTAAACATCCTGCAGCGTATGAGTGGTATAGCAACCATGACACACAAGTATCAGCAGGCACTCATAGACGCAGGAACTAAGACCCGTGTGCTTGATACCCGTAAAACAACTCCTGGTATGCGTATGTTGGAGAAAGAAGCGGTTAAGATTGGAGGTGGTTTAAATCATCGCATAGGCCTGTTCGATATGATTTTGCTAAAAGATAACCATATTGATTTTTGCGGTGGAGTTCATAATGCAATCTCTCGTGCCAAGGAGTACTGTAAGGAGAAGGGTAAGAACCTGAAGATAGAGTGCGAGGTGCGTAACTGGAAGGAACTTGATGAGGCTTTGGCCGAAGGTTGCGACCGTATAATGTTTGATAATTTCACGCCAGAGGATACCCGAAAGGCTGTAGAGATTGTGGCCGGACGTTGCGAGACAGAGTCAAGCGGTGGTATAACCTTTGATAATATGATCCCATATGCTCAGGCAGGCGTGGACTTTATCTCTTTCGGTGCTCTAACACATAGTGTGAAAGGGTTGGATATGAGTTTTAAAGCTGCAGGTTCGGATAAGCTGAAAATATAAAAAGAGCCCCCTCCAACTCCCCCAAGAGTGGAGAGGAAGAGAGGCAAGATATAAGTTAAATGATAATGGTTTCAATGAAAAGATTATTATTTGTTTTTATTGCTTTGTTCATCAACGTTGAGGTTTCGATGTTCAATGTCCGATGTTCAATATTCAATATCGCCAGTGCCTGCACTAACCTTATTGTAGGAAAAAAGGCTAGCAAGGACGGCAGTGTAATTATCTCGTACAGTTGCGATGATTATGGTGCATACGGATTTATGAACTTTCTACCAGGCGGTAAGCATAAGAAAGGCGAGATGCGTGCACTCTATCATTATGAGACTAATAACTTTTTGGGCGAAATTCCCGAGGCTGAAGAGACCTATACCGTTGTAGGGTTGATGAACGAACACCAGCTTAGTATTCATGAAACGACTTACGGCGGACGTGAGGAACTCTGTGATACCCTTACCGGTATGTTTGACTACGGAAGTTTGATGTATGTTACCCTGCAACGTTCCAAAACAGCTCGTGAGGCAATCTCTGTAATGACGAAGTTGGTTGAAGACTATGGTTACGGTAGCGAAGGAGAAAGTTTTTCAATTGCTGACCCCAATGAGGCTTGGATTTTGGAAATGATAGGCAAAGGCCCTGGTCGTAAAGGTGCTGTATGGGTTGCTGTACGCATTCCTGACGATTGCATCAGTGGTCATGCAAATCAGAGTCGTATCCGTCAGTTCCCTCTCAAGGACAAGCAAAACTGCCTTTATAGCAAAGATGTTATCTCCTTTGCTCGTGAAAAGGGTTTTTTTAGCGGCAAGGATGCAGATTTCTCCTTCGCTGATGCCTATGCTCCTGCAGATTTTGGCGCATTGCGTTTCTGTGAGGCCCGTATCTGGAGTTACTTTAATCGTTGGGCAGCAGATGACATGAATCAATATCTCCCTTATGCTATGGGAGATCCCAAGGCTTCCGTTATGCCCCTTTATGTGAAACCCAAAGCACCCCTCAGTGTGCAGGATGTTAAAGATATGATGCGTGATCACTACGAAGGAACTCCTCTTTCCATCCAGGATGACTTGGGTATGGGGCCATGGGAAATGCCTTATCGTCCTACACCTCTGCGTTTTAAGGTAGACGGGAAGGATTACTTTAATGAGCGTCCTATTAGCACCCAACAGACCGCCAATGTGTATGTTTCACAGATGCGTTCTTGGTTGCCTGATTATATTGGTGGTGTTGTATGGTGGGGGAATGACGATGCCAATATGGTTCCTTTCACACCTGTTTACTGCGGAGTAGAGAGCGTTCCTGAGTGTTATGCCCTTCGTACGGCAGATACTTTTCATTTCTCCACACGTTCTGCTTTTTGGGTGCAGAACTGGGTCAGTAACATGACCTATCTACGCTACTCTGTTATATTTCCTGAGGTACAGGCTGTACGTGATCGTCTGGAGGCTGACTTCAACTCCTTGCAAGCAGATATTGAGAAAAAAGCTGCAGCAATGTCAGAGCCAGAGGCTCGTAAGTTCCTTACTGCATATTCTCACCGCTCTGCTCAGGCCATGATGGACGAATGGAAACAGTTGGCTCAGACCATTATTGTAAAATACAATGATATGGCCATAAAGCAACAAGATGCAAACGGTCAATACCTGAAAACTCCAGGCGGAAACCAGCGCCCTGTTAAGCGACCTGGTTATCCTGAGTTTTATAAGAAAAAGATTATCAGCGAAACAGGTGATAGGTATCTTGTGAAATAAAATCCTATTAACGATGCATTCAATTACGGCCCCATGTGAGAATAAATCCTCACCGGGCCGTATTTTTTTAATGAGGCAGTACAATAATTTTATTGTTACTATCAAAACAACCTATGGCTTGCACATAGGCACCGCTGGAAATATGCATGGGGTTGTCTGCCTTATATCCTTGCATACGGCAAGCTGTCAGGGTTACCGTGGCTTCATCATGGACAGTAATATAATCCCAAGAGGCACCAAGAGTGGTGAGGGCTCCGTTATCACCAGAAAAACTCTCTACATTTGTCAGTGATGTATGTCCCTTTCCCTCGATGAGGATAGGGTGAATTTCCTCTATCCGATCACCTACATTGGCAATGATACTTCCTTGGGCTATTTGCCAGTTGCGGTTCTTCCATTGACTTCCTAACTTGTGAATACCCAAAGTGACGCAGTCGAAGTTGAAGTTCGTCAGTTGTCCGTAAGTTTCGTTGCCCAAATAGATGCCCCCATAAACACCAAAGGTGAAGAGGTCCATCAGTTGGGCATTGTCTGTGTGGTCGATCCAATACGTATAGGTTTTGTTACGAACTACAGCATCAATAACTTCGCGCTTAAACGAGCGGCGGAACTCTCTCATGTTTGCCGGGTTTACATGGCAGTGCAGGATGCGTGGTACATCGTAACAGCGGTCTATGGCAATAAACTGCCCGCTGAGGGGATAACCGTAGCAGTGCTCGAAGAGAATCTGTTCGCAGATGTGTGGAGCCTTGGCGCGGAAATCCATAGCCATATATTCTCCGTAGAAGGTCAGACAACTTAGGGTGACACCCTGTACGGCTTGGCCTGTGGCCATACAGATGGTGGGCGGATAGGCTATAATCCGGTTGCCATCCTGCCAGGTCTGTTCGGGATAATAGAATTGAATGCCTTTGACCTGTGTGGCTGACTCTACGGTAAGAAAGGGATTCTCGCGGTCGCGAATAACAAAGAGCGAACCAGTTGGACCAGAACGGTCGGGCAGGGCAGTACCGCGTCCTGTGGGGCCATGTGCGCCCCAAAGTGTAACGTTACGCCTAAGAATGATGCCGCCTTGCATGGGATAGCCGCCTTGGGTCGGCTCCACATACAATACACCGCCTGATGGACTCATATGGTCTATGGCTTCTTGAAGGTGTTGGCGGTTCTCTTCTGCTGAGTTCTGCGGTAATACACCCACAGATTGAACAGAAATCCAGCCTTGTGCTTCTGTGATTCCCACAACGGCAAAAAGGGCAAACAGGAGAATTGCGATTTTGTGTTTTATCATGGGGGGGGGATTTTAAGATGTGTTCCTATATCCTATGATTGTGACTTAAAGAGCACAGTCTGAACTGCTTTGTTTTTTGAGGCCTTGGTCTCTTTCTTTTCCTCAGTGGCGTTAACATCTTCATCGGGTATGTCCCAAAAGAGGTCTAGCTGAACGGCTACGTCGGGTTTAATGGCGTAAACGCCATAGGAATTGTGTTTAAAAGGTGATTCGCGTTTTTGAGACTGTTTCCAAAGGAACATGCCTACAGACTTGTAGATTTCCTCGTAACGGATATTTTTGTTAAACAAATCTGCATGAAGGTTGTAGAGATGTCTTACAATACAAGACAACCTCAAACCTTCTTGTCCATACGGAAGAAGAAGTTCAATGATATCTCTGTAGTATATATTGTTCATGTGACAAAGATAATCATTTTTTGTTAAACACAATAAAATGTGACAAAATGTTTTTGCTCTTACAACGAAAAATAATAACTTTGCACAACAAAATCAATTATAACGTCAATAATAATGAAAAAAGTTTATTTACTATGCGCTATAGCAGCTGCTCTTTTCTTGTTTGCATCTTGTCATAAAGATCCCGAGAATCATACTTTATTTATTGTTTACCCCAATCCTTCACAACCATTCGAGGGTTGTCTGTATGCTGATGAGGAGCTTGACTCTATTGTTTTTGAGACTTTCGACAGTTATAATGCATTCTCTATGGCAGAATGGATTAGTGTAACGGCAGGAGAGTCTTACGATGTTGATTACGATTATCGGAACCTGTATGCCTTTACCACGCTCGTTTCTTTCAAGCCTAACACAACAGGTAAAAATCGTAGGGGTACAGTAAGAATTGACAGTTATGACTATTCGAGTGCTGCAGTTTTCCTGCAGCTTGGGTATATGGACATTCATCATCCTATGCCCATCCAAACTGCGGTGGCAGATTCTGTGTCTTTTGATTTGTATGTTAATTTCCAAGCAACTGAAGACAGCCTCTGTTTTAATGTGTCGAGGCCCTGGACGCTTTCATACACTGAGAATGCTGACCAGACATGGGCTGTATTCGACAAAACTCAAGGAACTGCCGGTAACAATAAGATTACGCTGACCTTAGCACCAAATACAGATACAGAGAATGGCCGTACCGCTGTTTTGGCTCTTAAGTGCGGTGAAGTTACCAATCTGATTAATATCAGGCAGGAAGCTGCTATAGAAACTACAGAATAATAAGATTCTTTTATTCCTGCTCTTGTGTGAGATGTTTATTTCTTAATTACCATTATAGACATTTCATACAAGAGGAACAGGGGTACAAATACCAACATTAGCGTAAACGGATCGCCACTGGGTGTGATGATGGCTGCTGCCACCAATAATATCACAGTGGCGTGTCTGCGATATTGGCGCAGAAAGTCCTTGTGAAGTACCCCTAATTGGGAGAGAATCCAAGCCAGCAAAGGCATCTCGAATACTATTCCCATAACCAAGATAAGCATGGTAAAGTTACCGATGTACGACGACAGGTTTATCTGGTTCTGAATACTGGGACTTAACTCATATTCCATTAAGAAACGGAAGGTGAAGGGGAAAACCAGAAAGTAACCTATAGCACAGCCCAAGTAAAACATTAGTGTTCCACCCATAAAGGCAGGACGGACGTGCTTTATCTCGTTCTCGTAAAGTGCGGGCTCTATGAATTTCCAAATCTCCCAAATGAAATAAGGGAAAGCAATTACAGCTGCCAGCGAGATAGACGTCTGAATATGCGTCATAAACTGACTGGCTACGTTTATGTTGATAATCTGAACGTTAAAATCCGGGCTGAAGGTAATCATGCCATGGCTTATTTTGCTCAGCCATCGGTAAACAAAGAAGTCGTTGCTGGTCGCTGCAAGAATAAAGTCGTCAAAAATGTGTGGTAGTACCGAAAAGGTTACTATTAAACAAAGTAATAAGACGCATGCAGATCTGAAAAAGGCCCACCTAAGTACCTCCAGGTGATCCCAAAACGACATGCTTTCATTTGCCTCTTCTTCTGTATTATTCTCTTTTTTTATGACTTCTTTATCTTCTTGCATAGTCTTTATTTCAGAAAATTATGGGTTACAGGTTTTAAAGCCTATAACCCATAATTGTATTACAATGAATATTACTTAGCGTATGTTGACTTAACAAACTTGGCAGCCTTCAAGTAGTCTGCACAAACTTTCATTCCATCCAGAATGTTGGGCCTGTTGCTTCCTTCCAGTTCTACAACCAAATGCTTCAGTCCAGCCTTGTCTGCATTGTTAAAGATAGCATCAAAGCCGACCATACCGCTTTCGCCAAACTCCTTGTGGTCCTTAATATGGAGGAGGGTAAAACGACCAGGATACTTGTTGAAGTACTCGACGGGACTAACCTGACCGCGAACAGCCCAGTAAACGTCCATCTCAAAGAATACCTTGTCGGCGTCGGTATGCTCCAGCATATAATCATACCATACCTTACCTTCTACCCTGCCGAACTCGTGTGAATGGTTGTGGTAGCCGAACTTCATGCCGGCAGCATTTACCATCTCACCAACCTTGTTCAGATACTTGCAGATAACATCAGCTTCTGCCAAGGTCTTGGGATAGTTTACACCAGGATTCACAATGTACTTCATTCCTGCACGCTTATGTGCTTCGATGCACTGAGCCCACCATTGCAGAGCACCATCGAAGTTGCCAGACTTCAGTTCGCTGTCGCTTAGGTTGTGACCGACATGGCTTGAAAGTACCTCTAAACCAGCTGCCTCGATGTCTGCCTTAAACTGCTCGGGAGTAACACCGTAAAGCTTGCCGTCACCATAGTTTGCAGCTTCGATAGCTGTGTAACCCATCTTGGCCAGCTCCTTCAGTGTCTTCTCATGGTTCTGAGCATACCTGCCAGGGTCGCCAATCAGTTCGCGAACAGAATACATTTGGAAGGCGATTTCCTTCTTCTTTGCCTCAACATTCAGGCTCATGGAGAGAGCCACCAGCGCTAAAAGTGCTATTGAAAATATCTTTTTCATTTTTTACCTATTATTACTTTAATACCTTAACACGGATGTTACGATACCATACTTCGTCGCCGTGGTCCTGGAAACCGAAGTAGCCGGGATCTTTACCACAGTCCTTCATGATTTCGAAAGCAAGTGGCCAGTTCTTTTGGCTGAACTTAGATGTCTGAAGCAGATCAACCCATGATTTGTCTGCCAATGTGTAGCTGAGTACCTTTACACCATTCTGGAAGTGTGTTACCTTACCGTTCTTGCAGATAATCTTTACCTTGTTCCATTGCCCAGCAGGATTTGCGTTCTGGGGCTTAGCAACAATCATGTCGTAAAGAGAGGTTGACTGGCGAATACCCAGTGTTGCACCTAACTTGGCATCGGGATGACGCTCGTTATCAAGAACTTGACACTCAGGACATGAAATATAAATAGGCTGATAGTTCAATTTAGCCTCTTTTTGAATGGTAATGGAAGCTTTTATCGGGCCATCGTTCAGTTCCTTTGTCTCCTGACTTGGCTTTTCGATGGTAGCAGTTTCTTTGCCCAGATAGAAGATACCTGAGT
>Ga0326513_10001373_pt1 | contig 19259 bp, 26 predicted proteins | sample 2_2465_0518_D_FD_203654 | JGI IMG/M metagenome (GOLD analysis project Ga0326513, IMG submission 203654) | Bovine rumen microbial communities from UC Davis, California, United States - 2_2465_0518 | ecosystem: Host-associated > Mammals > Digestive system > Stomach > Rumen | place: USA... | reverse complement strand
TACCATCATTGGTACAAAATAAGTTAATCCCATAATTAAGAATGTTCCAAACAAATCAAAGTGTGATAACAAAAATTGAATTAAAGCTGTACCAAAGACCTTTGCGAAACCAAATGAAAGAATGGCAATAGAAGTACCTTTACCTTTATTGTGTCTAAACCATACAGATAATGATTTTGGATTAGCAACATAAGATGTACCACAACCAATTCCTAATAAACAACCAAAGCCTATCCATAATAACGGCAATATACCTGTATAACAAGCTATTCCAGATACTACCAAACCTAATATAAAGGTTATTGTTGAAAGAATATACATTAACTTAGGATTTTTTTCGGCAGTTGACCCAAATACGGCACCAGACATTCCTAAGAAGAAGATTGCTAAGCTAAATGAAATATCTGCTTGAAATTTAGTACAAGCAAAAGTATCCATCACAGCTTTAGATAAAAGAGACCAACAATAAACTGACCCCGTTACCAAATTTATAAGGATAGCGGGGATAATAAGGTTAAGAATTGCGTTATAATGTTTTTTAATTTTCATACAATATGTATAAAATAAAAAACGGGTCAGTTTATTGACCCGTTAAATTATTTGTGAAAGAATTATCCTATACTCTCAGTAACACTATTAATTAAATCTTGTACATCTTCATCATCACCAGTAAACCATTCCTTTAGTATTTTATATACAATGAACTTTGAAAATTCTTTTAATACAGCTTTGTCAGTTTTAAATTCATCTATAATGTAACTTTTGTTGTTCATTATAAATTCAGCTATATGTTCACCAAGTGCACTAGCATCAGTATCTGAGTCTTGTTCATTTAACCATTCTGAAGCATCTTTAGCACCTTTTTCAGCCAAGCGTAGTATTACTGGCTGGTAACTATCTGCGGACCAACTGTTTTTTCCTTCACCATTCTGTTCAAGAATGTAACCATTTTCATTTAATACTTGTTTAGCTTCTTTTAAATCCATAGTTATCTCCTACTTAATTGTTGAAATTATTTCTTTAGCACAATCTTCTATTGATTTACCTAATCTACAGTATCTATGTGCTATATCGTGTAATTCATCATAATTATCAGCTTGTTTGCCTCTACTGAAACCTTTTCTTACCAATAATTCTCTTACATTGTATAGATATTCGCCAAAGTTTTCAAGTCGTTTTTCTTCATCAAAAGAAGAATTTACAGAATCATAATCCAAATCATAGCGTTCAAGGATATATCCGTTATTCTTCAAAATTTTCTTTGCTTCGGCTAATTCCATTATTCACCTCTTATAGCATCTAAAACAACTGAATGTGTATGACTTTGTTTGGTTATATCATCAATAGTATCAGAATCAACTTGTTCATAATAATTACTATCCCAAGCATCTGCCCAATCATTAGCTGTTCCACTTCCAAAATCTACATCATCATAATCAGATACTTTTACTGTTCCATCACCATCACAATTAGAACAATATTCTGTATGGCTATCTTCATAACCATCTTCATCTTCTTCAGTTTCTTCCCAACTACCTTCACCATTACAGTCTGGACAAATTCTTTCCATAACAGTCTGTTCCATAGCTGATTTAATTAATTCAACTACTTTCTTAACCTTTTCTAATAAGGGTGAATTAGCAAATTCAGTTTCTAAATCTTTTTCCCACTGAGTTACACCATAACCATCAAGTTCATCTACATAACCATTATAACAAGCTTGTTGCCATCCACCATTACAAATTTGATAATGTAAATTAGCAAGTATATTTACTGCTTCAGAATTTCCTTCTTCAGTATCTTCTAAAATATATCCTTCAGTATGAAGATATTTAATTGCTTCATCTAACTTCATATTTAATCCTCAACTATAACCTTGAGCATTTTTAATACTGCTCTACCAATATCTTCTTCTCTACCACCGATTTTTTCAATTCCAAGTTCTATTTGTCTTACTAATGCTTCACCTTCATCAGATGTATATTCGCCACTTCTTACTTCTTCTTTTACAGAATTTTCAAATTTTTCAATGGCTTGATTAATAAATTTTCCTAAAATAAGTTCTGGATTTCCAATAGCTGTTGTTTCATTAAGTACATATCCATTTTCTTTTAAAGTCTTTATTGCTTCATCTAATTTCATATAAAGTCTCCTTTAATAATCTTCTATTATATTTATGATATTTGTTACTTCGTAACAAATTTTACTTCGTAAATAAGGTTATTTTGCGGTGACTTTGATTTCAGGAAAGACTCTTAGCCTATAACAGACTAAGAATCTGACTTAAGATTATATGCGGTTGACAATCTTTCTATCAGACTAAAGATGACTTATGAACTAACTTATGGAACGGTCTTCCTGTATTCCAGCTACATTTAGTTCTGCATAAGACGGCTTTTTGTTTAATTTGCTAGATTAAACTTCGTTGGTGATTACACACTTTATAAACCACACCTCAGTCTACTGTGGCTCTGGACATGCCGATACTCACATTGGATTGCTGTTCGTTCCTGTAACCAGAGACTTCATATTTTGAACACAAATATAGAAACCATTGTCAAAACTTGCGAAAAAAGGTAAATTTTTAGTTACATTTAAACTTAATGCAAGATCTGACACGCTCTGACACAGTATTTTTGGTGGATTAATGCATCAATACTTAAAAATGGTGGTCAGGAGACCACCATTACTGTTTAATTATTAGGGTTTTTGTAGGTTTAGCAACCACTACTTCCACCACCACAACCATAGCTGTGACAAGAATAACTGCTACAACCGCCACCACCACAACTGGTTGAAGAATAACCACAACCGCCGAAATGATGGTAAGAATGGCTGCTACAGCCACCACCTCCGCAGCCGCCGCCACTGCTACCACAAGCAACAATGGTAAAACCACAGCCACCAGAACCACAGCTAGAACTACCACAACCACCAGAACCACAACCGACAATTACCGGTCGGAAAGTATTTGCAGTAATTCCAACTACCTTGCTTGAACCAATAAAGTCACGCAACTTCATTTTTATTACTCCTTGTTATTAGTTTATTCCATTTTTGTGAAGCAACCAACTTATGAACTGTTCGTCATTTTCATATTCGGTCACATCGTCTTCTAAGGTGAAGTCACCATAGACCCATCTTTCAAATTCTGTGTCGGTTTTAAAATCCCAGTCCTTGTAAATCATTCCATCAATGGTGACGAGAACATCGTTTACATATCGGCGGTTTCCATAAACAACCACAGAACTTTCCATACCACGGTGATAAGAAATTGTCAAGTCCTTATCATAAAAACGGTCATCGTTACAAACCATACAGCCACCAGAATGACTATATTCAAACTTCGTCATTAGTTTATCAAAAACATCATCACGATTTTTCAGATTGTCCTTGTTAATGTAACGATAATCAGCTCGGATACAAATGAGAAAGTTACGCAGCTTCAATTCACGGAAAGGAGAAATGAAACGCATAAACTCATCTACATCAAATTCCTTGGAAAGCACAACATTCATCTTGATTGGCTTCTTAATTTCATAGAAGGAATATTCCGAGAGAACATCTTCAGCAAATTTTTGATGCATGTGTCTGGAAATGTTAATACCATTAATCTTAGAATTTTTTACAAATTCAATGACTTCGTCAATGTTGTCAGTCATAGGGAAAGTGGTATTCACATAGACAGGCTTTTGACAAGCATCAAGCAAAATCTGCAACTTTTCCAAATCAGCAAGAGGTTCACCACCGGTAAACACAAATTCCTTGATAAAAGGATTTTCATTCATCTTTTTGATTTGGTGAAGAATGGCGTCCATATCGCACTGGCGTTCCTTGTACATATGCTTGGAAGTACAGAACCGACAGTGGTTTTTACAGTCCCACGGGACAAATATGGTACAGCTCAAATTGTTTCGGCCGGAAATGTATCTCATTTTTAAAATCTCCTGTATTGAAGTTTTCCATCAAGGACGAAGACATGGTATGCAGTAGTGTTTTCGTCAAATTCGCAAGTGAAATTCAGTTCATCTTCCGTTACTTCCACAAAACCATTTTTAATGATTTTTGCGTTTACATCCATACCGTTTACCTTGATTTCAACCGTCAAATAACCAGAATCTTTGGAAACACCCTTCGGTACCCAGCGATAAGTATCAAAGGTTTGGTTTACCATATTGTTCTTGTACAGATTGAACGATACCTGATTAATGTTTTTTGCGTTGCGGTCAAACACAGTTTTCGGATTTTCATCATCTTCCAGAACTTCCGAAATGGCTTCAACATCAAGAATGCCACTGGTAATGTTCACATCAACCTGACCGTTTTTGTCGGTTTGGTCATTGAGCCAGAGCGAACCATCGCAGCCATCCGATTCAATTGTTATGTTGTGTGTCTTGATGAGGATAGCGAGATCCATCAAGAAGTTCTTCATTCTATCATTAAGTTTTTTTTGCATAGTTATTACCTCTCATTTTTACATCTATAATATAGAAATAAGTTTAGAAATTGTCAATCTAAATAATGTAAAAAGAAGTTTACAAATAACAAAAAGTGCAGCATTTTAACAAAAGACAAATAAATTGTTATATTTGTAAACATAATTTAACATAGGGTAAATGAATGACTATACAAGAATTTAAAGAATTGGAAAAATCTGCTGAAGAAGAAATCAAAATGCCTGATACATTGAGGGAAGTAATTGAAAAAAATAATTATCTCCCAACATTGATAAACAAATATCAGAAACTTTATGCCAATCAGACTTATATCGTCAAATCACTGGAAATTGACGCAGCTGTGAAGTATGGTGAACTTGTTAAATATTATAAGTTCCAGGATAGTTATTCTTGGGGTAATGCTAAGGAAATTGACTCACAGATAAATTCTAATGCCGAATATACAAAATTGCTTCGTAATATAAACGAACAAAAGTATTTCTTAAACTTCATTACTGAAACTTTGAACAATTTAAAGAACCTTGGTTTCGTAATTAAGAACTATATTGACTATAAGAAAATTGTAAACGGCTAATCCCAGTTATATCTAAACATAAAAAATGGCTGTTCATTTTGGCAGCCAAATTTTTTGTTATATTTTGACATAAATTTGAGGAATTATGTTTGTAGATTTTAAGACAATTAAATTTAAAAATGTTTTGAGTTATGGAAATAACTTTACTACTTTAGATTTTCACCACGGTTTAAATCTAATCAAAGCACAAAACCGGTAGTGGTAAATCCACCATTCTTGACGCTTTGAATTTTTGCTTGTTTGGAAAGCCATTTAGAAATATCAAGATGGCTCAACTCGTAAACAAATATAATGATGGTAATCTTGTAGTAACTGTTAACTTTGTAATCGGTAGCGATGAATACGAAATAACTCGTGGATTAAAACCTACTTTGTTTGAACTAAAAAAGAATGGTACTGCTATTGATAGTTTATCATCAAAGAAATTAAATCAAGATGAAATTGATAAATTGCTTGGTATTAATGAACGCTTGTTTAAAAACATTGTAGGTGTGGCTGTTACAAATAATAAGCCATTCCTTTCTATGAGTGTTGGTGATAAACGAAGCCTTATTGAAAGTATTTTTAATATTGATGTTCTCAGTGAAATGGGAAAGGAAGTTAAAAAGCGTAATACTGTTGACCGAAGTGAACAGCGTTTGAAATTAACAGAGGCTTCAAATTACGAAGATAGAATAAACGATAATAAGAGTACTGTTGAAAATATCAAACAACATATTGAGAAATTTGAAGAAAATAGAAAAAATCAAATTGACCATCTTCAAAATGAAATAGAAAAATTTGATAAAAAGATTAAAAAGAACATAGCAAATATTAAATTGGGTGAAGACAAAATTGCTGAAATGCAAGGAAAATTTACTTGTCCTTCCGATGAAGAATTTGCTAAACTTGCTTCTAATATTGGTGTTGCAGAACACGAAAAAGCTAGTATTCTAAAAACCCTTAAAATGATTGGTAACAGTTCTACTTGTCCTATTTGTGGAAGTGAACTTGATGAAGGTCACGCAAAGGAACATTTGGATAAATTAAAAGCTGATTTGAAGGTTCTTGATGAAGATACCATTCCACATTTGAAGGAATTGGAAACTCAGTACAATGCTCAAAAAGAAGCCGTTAAAAATAATCAAAATTTGATTGATGAAATTTCTGATAGATTGAAAGAAGAAATTTTTAACAAGTCAAATTATGAAAAGAATATAACTCAGTTGAAGAAACAAATTACTGAAGTTAAAAATCAAGTTTGTGAATTGTCTTTAGACGAATATACTGTTAAAATCAGTATGTTGGAAGAACAGTTAAAACAAGCTAATGAACAAGTAGCTGTACTAAATCACAACATAGAAAAAGACACAAAGTTGATTGAAATTCTTGGTGATGATGGATTGAGAATGTTCTTCTTTAAGCAATTACTACCAATTTTGAATAGTAAGATTAATCACTATTTGAAGAAATTTGAATTGCCTGTAACTCTTGAATTTGACCAGTATATGGTTGAAACAATTAAAACTGGTAAATTTGAACAACAGTATAATCAGTTCTCTGGTGGTGAAAGATGCCGTATAGATATGGCAATTTTATTGTCATTCTTTGACATAAGTAAAATTATCAGTAACTGGTCTTGTTCTTTATTACTCGTAGATGAAATTTTTGACCAGGGCGTAGACCAAGATGGAATTTCACAATTTATATCTACTTTATATAATATAGTTACTGAAGAAAATAAAGATTTAGGAATTTATGTTATTTCACACAAATTAACAGATCTTCAAGTAGCTTGGAATGATGTTATACAAATTCAAAAGAAAAGTTTATTTTCAGAATTAACGGTTCAAACAAATGAAGCTACAGTATAAATGTTTATTGTGTAATTCAGCAGTATATACAAATAGTAGAAGTTTAGGTGTTCATATAAAAAGAACTCATAATATTAATACTAAAGAGTATTATGATACTTATATTAAAAAAGATGGTGAAGGTATTTGTAAAACTTGTGGAAAGTATACCAAATTTAATAATTTAGAAAAAGGATATTTTTTACATTGTTGTAAAGAATGTATTAGTGGAGATTCTGATGTTAAAAATAAAAAAGAAAATACATTATTAAAATTATATGGTGTAAAAAATTCTTTTCATACACCGGAAGCCAGAAAACAATACAATAAAATTATACATAATCCTAAAACTTCTATTATTAATGCTACAGTTGAAAGATTAGAACATAAATGTTCAACGATTGAAAAATTAATTTATGTAGATAAAAATACATATAAATTTAATTGCTTATTGTGCGGTAAAGAACAAAAACAAGAACATTATATAACAATGCACAGAATATATAATGGTATAAATCCTTGTTTGAACTGTCACCCGTATGGTTATCCACAAAGTGCCGGTGAAAAAGAAGTTGTAAAATATATTAAAGAATTTTATGAAGGTGAAATTTTAGAAAATAACCATTCAATACTTTCACCAAGAGAATTAGATATATATTTACCTGAATTAAAACTTGCTTTTGAGTTTGATGGAACTTATTGGCATGCTGACCCAAGATTTTTTAAAGAAACAGATATTATATCTCCTAAAAACTTAACAGCAAAAGAAATATGGGATAAAGATGAAAATAAAATAAAAGATTGTGAAAATATAGGTATTACTCTTTATCGTATAAAAGAATATGATTGGAAAAATAACTCTGAACAAATAAAACTTTTTATACAAGATATTATATTGAAGGTTAAATAATGCAATATACAAATGAACTTCGCGACTGGGTTAGACAAACCTATCCTGAAATTAATATTTCAGATTGGTTTTTTAATGATGGTTCAGTTACTTCTTTTTCTATTCAAGACCCTCGTCGGTTATAGATTTGAATTATGTAGAATGAAAGAAAAAGGTATAAATGAATGGCTTGAAGATGTTTTTTATGATGGAAAACTGCATATAATAGCTGGTGTTGGACCTAGTGACATACCAAAAACTTTAGAAGAGGCTGAAACTAAATTTTCAGTTTTAGTTGAGAAATACAACACTGCAGTTGTTGAATATAAAAAAGGTGCCGTCAAAAGAAAAAAGAAAGAGCTTAATCAAGATTTCAAATAAAATTAAATTTTGATTAAATTGTAAAACGATTAAAAAATTATTATATTTGGTTATATGAAAGTAGCATTGATAGCAGATTTACATTTTGGTTGTAAAAAGTCAGATACAATTTTCCAAGAAAGCCAATTACGCTTTTACAAAGAACAATTTGTTCCTGAATTAAAACAAAAGAAGATTGATACCATCATTGTTTGTGGTGATATTTTTGATACTCGTTTTGCAGTTAATGTTCAGACTGAAAATGTGGTTTTGGACTTATTTAAGGAAACATTTAAGGATTTTACTGTACACGTTGTAGTTGGTAATCACGATATTTTCCACACAACCACTACTGAAGTTAATAGTTTGAAAGCATTAGACTTGCTTCCAAATGTTACTGTGTATGAAAAACCAACTGAAGTAATGTTTGGTGAACAGAAAGTTATGATGTTACCTTGGATTGTAGATTATGCTGATTTTAATCAGGTAGTCCTTGACCAATACAAGTATGCGTTCGCACACCTTGATATTATCAGTTTTGATATTGGTGGTGGAAGATTGTCTGAAGGAGGTTTGACAATTCAAGATGTTATTTCCAAATTCCAACATACTTACACAGGACATTATCACTGTAGAAGTAGAAGAGAATATATTGACGGTCAGACCATTACTTATGTAGGTTCTCCTTACCAAATTACAAGAATTGATAAAAACCAAGAACGCGGTTATGGTATTTTGGACCTTGATACAAACAATTTCAAGTGGTACAATAATTCTGTATCAATGAAATTCAATGTATTTACTTACCCAATTGTAGACCGAACCAAAGTAACAGGAAATGTTGTAGATATACACGTTCCTTATGAATACCAGAATGAAACAAAGAAAATTTATGATTTGGTACACGAATTAGGAACTTTGTTACCAGCATATCCTATCAATACTTTTAATGACCCAAAGCCTGAAAATGAAGATAGTAATGTTCAGGTAAACACTGCCAATTTTAATATGCTTAATTTGTTCACAGATTATCTAAATCAAATTGAAAGTGCTTTACCTCCAACATTGACGAAAGCAGAATTGTATGATGAATTAGTTAGTTTGTATAACACTTTTAAAGGAAACGAAGCTTAATGTTTGAATTACCTAAAAAAGATAGTAGAAAATCTCACCACAGATGGCACGTCATATATGATTTAAAAGTTTGGTATGAAATTGTCTGTGCAGTAGATATTCCAAAAAATGAAGAAGTTGATAAAATGTTAGCTGAACTTGGTGTAGAGTATGCTGAACATAATGTAGCAATTTATGTTTTCAACAAATCAAAAGCTGCACCTGTAAAACATAAAAATATGTTCTTTGTAAACAAAGAACCTGAATATGCTTTTGCAAAATTACTAGAAGAACTCAATGAATTAAATGGTAAAAAATCTTTAGACCCTATAAGAATGTGGTGAGGACAATATGACTGAAAGTGAAAAAACCCTTAAAACTGCTTTGGTTAAGTACATATTAAGTATGTGGGAAAACAAAACTAAATTTCGTTGGTTTGATGTTATAGATTATATCTGTGACAACTGGAAACTAGACGAAGATTGGGAAGGATATTTTGAAGAAAGTGCACAAGAACTTTTTGAAAAATCCTTTGATGATTGTATGACAAAGTGGTTCGCTGCAGAAAAATATAAACAGTCACCTGATGAAAATGAGTTTAATAAAATTGCTGATTTAATTGTTGAAAAACTTGAAAAAAGACTTGATGAAGATTTAGAGAAGAAACTATGAAACATATAATCTGCCTTACAAAAAGTTACAACTTTGATGATTTATCTGTGTGGTTCAAGTACCACAATAAGATGGGTTATCGTATTCACTTGATTGATAACGATTCTGACCCTTCAATTTCTAGTGACATTATGACTTGGCTTATTGAAGGTACAGAACATACTTACGAAAAACTTACAGGCTGGCCTAACCAATGGCAGTTGTTCAGCGACATTCTTAATAAAAATCGTTACGAATTTAAGAAGGGTGACTTGATTGCCTTTATTGACGATGATGAGTACTTGTGGTATTATTTGGACTACTGGAAATTGGTAGAACAGTATGACCCTAAGTTTAAAGGTAAGGTTTATGAACCACTTGAATCCTATTTGGGTTCTATGACCAAGTTTCAAGTCAATATGGGTGTACCAGGTTGTGTACTTGTTCCACAAACCTTAATGAGTACTCACGATTTTTGGATAGGTGATAGAGTATTGCCTTACACTACAACACACTTTTACAGAAGAAACGATATATCTACACAAGGTAAGGCTATTGTGGTTTATGACCCTAAGTATAGATATGATTTCACAGTTAAGTCTGGTGAAGAATATGGTCATGTGCCTGTAATCTTTGACCCTATGAAGGAAAAGGTTGAAAACAAGCAAAGATGTTCTATTGTAAATGGAAGTGGAATTAGTAGCACTACTTATGGTGATGTTGATTATAATGCTTGTCTAAGATTGTATCACTATCATATCAAGTCCGACATTGATTGGAAAAAGAAATTTGAAAGAGGTAGTGCTGCAGTTGACCATCAATGGTATGCTCAAGATGTAAGGGCAAATAAATATTTCGGTGGATATGACATTCCAGATTTTACAATGGTTGAAACGATAAAGTTGTTAGGTTTATGATAAACGATTATAAAGAAAAATGGAAGCAAGGATTAGTGACAGGTGAATATAACGATTGTCGCTTTTGTGAAGACAAAGTAAAGTTCGCTAAAGATTGGCTGTTGTCTAATATGCCTTCACTCAATTTGGAAGAACCACAGAACATAGTGGACCGAATTGCTAAGCTTAAAATTGAAGATATAGAAAATCCTGATATTGCTTATATTCGTTTAAAGTCCCGTTGGTCAGATAAAGTTGGTGTTTATGATGAACTTGCTAATATGGGTATGACTGAATTACAATTACCTTGTGAATGGCGAGGATATAGAAAGACTTTTGATGAAACTATTTTGGATAAATTAGATGAAAGACCAAGTGACTGGCATTACATAATTAAATGTAATCACGGTTCTGGTTATAATATGATGTACACTCCAAAACAAACTAAGCACGAAATTGTTGTTGAAAATATGAACAGATGGTTAAACACAAATTATGCTTATATTTCAGGATTAGAACTCCAATATAAGTGGATTAAACCAGGATATGTTGTTCAACCTGTTTATGTTCAACAGCCTTTGGATTGGAGTTTCTGGTGTGAATATGGCGAAATTGAAGGTGTTGGCCTAACACGCAAGTGTGGAAAGAATTACGAACAGTATATAGCTTTCGTAGATGAATGGGGTAATCAGAATAAATGGTATATTGGTGCTGAACCAGACCAAGTAGATTTATTTCCTTCTCAAAAAGCTATATTGGAAAGAATGAAACCTTATGTAAAAGCACTTGTTAGACCTTTTAAATTTGTAAGGTGTGATATGTACTGTATAAATAATGTAATCTACTTTGGTGAATTGACTTTCTCGCCTTGTAGTGGTGTTTTAGAAATAACAAATAGGAGTTAATAAAATGAGTGAATTAAAGACAAAACAGACTAGAATGAAGAACTTTGAAGTTAAAAATTTCTTTGAATTTTTGAACAAGATTGCTGCTGAACGCGGTGTTAGTGCTGATGTAACTGCTTGCGTTCTTGCTAATTTGAAGGAACTTGAAAAGACTTATGGTGAAGTAATTGGAGGAATTTTTAACCCAGATACTGACACAAATGTAAATCAGTACAAACAAGAAATTCAGAAACTTCAGGTTCAGTTTGCTGACAAGAATGAAAAGGGCGAAATAATTGCTCCACAAGGCAAACTACAAATTACTGAAAAGTTTGCTGACTATGAAAAAGCAATTAAGGAACTAAATGAAAAATACGCAAATGTAATTCAGATGTGTAACAATGCTGGTGCTTACAATAATCAGTATATGAACAACGAAAGAGATGTTACTTTGACTGTCCTTGATAGTTATCCAGATGGTGCTCATCCTTTGTTTGTTTATTATTTGACAAAGTAAAAATAAAAAAAAAGAAATTTGCCACTTTTAAAACCACTGATTAAAAGTGGCATTTCTTTTGTGTGAGGATATATGGAAAAAGAAACTGACCCGATAACAATAATTAAGGGTATTATGGCTTTGATTTCTTCGGCAGATAAATTCAAAAACATAATTAAACTTGAAAACGGTGATTATCAAGTAGAAACTGGTCTCGGTTATTTTCCAAGTTACATTAAATTAAAAAGTGCTTGTGAAGTTAGAGGACTAAAAGTATATGATGGTCCTGTTCAAGGTATTAAATATGTTGTTGTACCAAGTGCTGTGTACAAAAAATATTTGACCAGACAAAAATTAATAGAATTAAATCAGGATTTCAATGACTGAAGAAGAATATCGTCAAGAATGGTTGAAAGGTCTTTATCATACGGACTACAATAATTGTAGGTTCGCTGAAGATAAAGTGCAGTATGCAAAAGATTGGATAAAAAATCTTTTACCAAATGTAAATGTGGATAATCCACAGAACATTATTGACCGAATTAACCATTACAAAATTTATGATAAGAATCCTGAGAAGGCACTGTGGTGCAACAAAATCTGGGCTTTTAGTAAAATAAAAGAAACATTTCCTGAATTAGCAATAGAACCAGCTTACATATTTGATTGCGAAAAGTTTACAAAAGAAATGTTTGACAGTATACCTGATGGAAAATGGATTATAAAATGTAATCACGGGTCCGGTTGGAATATGAAATTTGACAAGAAACTAGGGTTCTCTGCCCAGTTCTTGATTGACCAAATCAATGAATGGTTATTCCTAGATTATTCGTTTCTTAGTGGATGGGAGTGGCAGTATCACAATATGCCTAGAGGGGTTATAATTCAACCTGACCTTGGTGGTCTAATGGACTGGAGTTTTTGGTGTGAAAATGGTCAAATCTTTGGAGTCCAATTAACTCGCAAATTAGGTAAAAATCTTGAAGAATTTTATTGCTGGTGTGACGAAAATGGAAATAAAACTGATTATGTAATCGGTTTGGAACCAGCAATAAGAGTTTTACCACCAAGCAAAAAAGAAATTTTGAATAAAATAAAACCCTATGCTTTGGAATTAGCAAAGGGTTTTAAATTCGTAAGAGTAGATTTTTATTCTATCAATGGTCAGCCAAAATTTGGCGAAATGACCTTTACACCTTGTAGTGGTAAATTAAAAATTATTTACAGCTAAAAGTATAATTTAAAGCTAGCCATTGTGCGCTTGTTCCCCAAGGAAAATTAAGAATATTGAAAGATGGAAAATAATTTCTTAACTCAGCATTAATATCTGCCATATCCACATAACCTCTACCCCTTATTTCACCAGTAATAGCTCTAGCACTACTTTCTTCTCCTAAATCCTGATAGAATAAAGTAGCTTTATTCAACTCTCTTGCACTTGAAGATTCTGTAATTTTAATCCAAGCACTTGGTTCACTATCAAAATGGTCTTTTGCTCCACAGTACAAATAATAACCTGGGTCTGCAATCATCCACGCGGATTTTGGATTTAATGCTGTTATATAGTAAATATCATTGTTTGAAAAACTAATACCATCTGGATTTTCACTAGGATAGCCTGTTGTCATAAAAAACAATGGCTGATTTAAACATAAATCTTCGTATTCCACATAATCATTAGGTGGTACAGGTGCTTGATAATAATGTACATTTTCTTGTGCTTGATAAAGTATATTATCAGTTGAAAAACAAGGTACTTGCCAAGTTGAACCATTAGGAAATGTATGTATAATCCCAGTTGAAGGTGCTGTAGCAAAATAAGCTGTTATTTTATCAAATACAGCTTTCATAGAAGCGGTATTTGGGAATGATGCTATATCTTCATTTTGCCAAGTATTTTCATCTGTATATTCTTTTTTAAATAAAGTACTAAAAGTAGTCCAATATCTGTAATCGTTGTCTGTTGAAGTATCAAATGTTATTTCACTTGCCGCTGTAGGTCCAATATACCAAGCCAAAGTATATGGGTCAAGTCCAGTAAAGCCATTTTGAGCAAAAGCTACAATTTGATTTCTGTGTAAATCAATTTCAGGAACATCTTCACCTTTTGTATGTTGAACTGTTTCTCTGTCTTCAAAGGTGACATGATCTTTTGACTCAAAATACCAAACATTATCTCTTAATTTTCTTTTAGTAATTGTAAATGGATTATCATCTTGTAATGAATATATTTTATTTCTTAAGTAATTGTAATTGCCATAATGAGTATTACCGCCTGCACTTGTCCAGCCACCTTTAAAACCAACCACAAACATTGATTTAACAGTATCTTGTGAATATTCATTTATCATACTATCAAGTCCAGCGCCAGAAAGTATTCCTTCAAATCCAACAGTTACTTTTGGAAATGTATTATCTTTAAAGTCAATTTTTACACCCTCACCATAAGTATATGGTTCTATATTGTAATATACACTGTTATATTGATTTGTGTTGAATGCTTTTACTTTACATTCAAAAAGTGCATTAATTCTTGAATCCGAAGTGTGACCAGAGAAATTTGTCACAAATACTCTGTTGTGAGCTACTGAATATTCTGAACCAAAAGGTCTTCCATCAAATAGATATGGATTTGAAGCAGACCAAGCAGATAAGGCATATCCTATACCTTTACCATCAGTTAAATAAGCATTTGATTTAGACCAACGGCTATTTTCATTTAAATAGTCCACCATATCTGACCAGTTTGAAGGTTTTATATTTGACCAAGATACACTGTTCGGTGGAGAAGCTTGGGAATATTTTACTGTATGAGGTGTTGTGTTGTTCCAAGTATATAATGGAATACGAGCACAGTTATCATTTTTACCAATATCTTGTTTTGAATAGATACTGTCAATTCTTATTCTTACATCACTTGAATCATCAAAAGAATGAATTAACACTGGTGAAATTAACTGGGCCGTAGTAGGCGGTGTTGTTGAGGGATTTACCGTAAATTGTTTTGTTAGTGGTATTTGTTGTGTTTTTGATACAACAACACCACTAACATTTTTATTTCCTAACTTTTTTACAATTTCACTCATTATAAACTCACTAAATTATGTAGTATGTATTATCTTCTAATGTACCAGGTAATGTTGCTGTGAAAACTATTCTTGTTTGAAAATTAGCAGAAATAAGTATTTGTTGTGATGAACCACTTACCCAAGTACCAGTTGAATTTGTTATAATATTATTCCAATTTGTTGTCCTAATATTACTACTATTTGGTCCTGCAGAAATTGTTAGACCATCAAATTTTAAATAATATGGAGAGCTGCTACCTCTTTTTGACATTTCAAAGTATTGGTTATTCAACATTGAATATGAAGTAACATTGTAAGGACCAAGTTTTTCAAAAGAATAGGTATAAAAACCATCATCATCTATTCTACAACCGTAAGAGCTTGTTGATTTTGCGCTGTTGGAATATTCAAAACCAAACACAGATAGTGTTGTTTCATGTTTGTAACTCTCTTGTTGTGAGTCTCTAGCACCGCTGAAATTCAAAGAATATGAATCTAATGTTGCACTTGCCCAATCATCATTAGGAGAATCTGCATAATGGTTTACTTGAATTTCTGTGTTGAATATACCTGTCAAAGAACTTACTGATGTAAAAGTTGCATTTGATGAAAGGTCAATTTTTTTATTATTAATTTCAATACAACGACCGTTATCTAAGAAATTATCATTTTGAATAGTAACAGTACTATTGTTTACATTAAAATCAATACCATCACCAGCAGATATTATTAAATTATTTGATGTTAATTCAGAAGTATATGTACTATTACCATATTTAAACTTGATTTCTGCACCAACTATGCCATCCCATTTATGTATTTTTTCTATGGTTATTTCAGCATGATCTTCTTGATGTCCTTCTTCTTGCCATGACAGTTTAATTTTAGGCACAGTACCGAAAGGATTAGCAGTATCATTTGTAAATAAGTCAATACTATTACTTACACCATAAGAAGCATTGTAACTATTTAAAGATAAAGTATTATTACCATATAATTCTGATTTACCCAAATGAAAAGAACCAAAAGTATTAATATATTCTCCACCAGTATATCGCCAAGTACCATCTATACTGCTTGTACAATAATTTGCTGATGTTCTAATACCGTTTCCATTACTAGACAAATAATAATTATCTTGTGAAACATAAGATAAGGTATTAGAACCATCTGCACCAAATTGTACACTACCAGTATTAGATAATACTATTTTATCTTTCAAATTAACAGTTGTATTGTTTGCTTGTGTGTTATCAAAATCAATATTAGTTCCTTTGCTTATTTTATAGGAAGTTTGTTGTCCTGCACCAGTACCTTTTTTGAAATTAAAGTTTATATCATCACTATTGTCAGGACCAATAGCACTTACATATTGTAAACTACCTGAATAAGCATCAATCTGGTCTGTTGAATAGTAAGGTGATGAAGATGTTTCAAATCTCCAAGTACCATTAACATACTGATAATATGTTTGTGCATTTCTGTAGTCACTATCCTCCAAAATTTTAATATAATCATTTTCAGTAACATAAGGAGAACCTGCAGACCAAGTATCAAAATCAGACTTATGTGTGAACACAGCAATAACATCTGTTGCTGCTTTCAAATTGCCTACTTCTTCTATTAAATCATCAATAGTTCCAGATAAAAAATCATCGTGTGCTGAAAATATTTCACATTCACTCTCAAGTTTTCCGCTGAGAGCCTCAATAACAGCGGACAATCCTTCTGTGCCTTCTTCAAGAGCATCACATATTGGTTCAATGGTTTCTAAGGTTAATTGCTTACCATCGGCTAAAGTTCCATAATTCCAGAACTTAATATCGTGACCATTAATTGTTCTTGTTTCTGGTTGTATAGGATAATTTGGCATTTAACCTCCTTTAGACTACTATTGAATTGTAGAATACCATTATAGCAGCACACAAATCCAATGTAGAACGGTCACGAGAACCATTGTCTTTTAACCAAGAAAAAGCCTTTGGTGAGAAAACCTTATTAATTTGTTTTCCATTCCAAGCTAAATACTTTCCATTTTCACCTTTGACCCAATTTCCTTTTTCATCTGTCTTAAATAACTTCTTATTCTTAACAGTATCTACAATAGTCTGGCAAGCACCACGAATGGTCTTTTCCCAGTTCTTAATTTGGTCTGTCATAACAGAAAGTTCTTTAGAATTGTTACAGTTGTCTGCATAAGCATCTTTTAATGAATTGATAATTGATGAAGCTACATCTACCTGTGGCTTAATAGCATCTTTAACGGCTTTACTAATGTTTTCACCATCGTCAGTTTCTGTTTCTTTTGTTTCTTTTGCTTCACCTTCTTTGGTTTCGCCTTCTTTGGTTTCGCCTTCTTTAGGTTTTTCTTCATTAGAAGCCTTTTCCAATTCTTCTACAGATACTGCTTTTACAGGTTTTTCTTCTGCATCTTCATTAATAAGTGCTAATTTATCTACTAAATCGTAAAATTCTTCATTTAACATAATTTAAAATCCTCTAATTATAGTATTTATTACTTAATAGTAAGTTTCACTAAATCTTTACAGTTGAAAGTATCGTCACCCCAATGGCTTTTAGCAAATATACCAAGCATAAAATCTGCCATAGAAGCGTGAAAACGATTACAACCAGCCATTCTCAATAATCCTCTAAAGATAGCATCTGAATCATCACGAGTGAAAATTTTGTAACCTTTATCAGCATAAAGAGAATCGTGAACTACGCCAGCTAAGTTATACAACATATTTTTATCTAACCAGCGTGGTAAGAACCATTGGAATACTTTAGGAACACTCAAACCATCACAGATAAAACCTTTTTTAAAAGCAAATGTGTATTTTTTACCATCATTCAAAGTAAGAGTAATTTTTGCGTCTTTTAACAAAGTAAATTCTGTTTTATCTTTATTTGCTGACCATTGAAAATCGCCGTGTTCTTCTTCAACTACTTTTACTTTACTTTCCATAAAACCTCCTTTCTATATTTATGAGAAAAGGGTCCTATACAGGACCCTTCAGATTAATTGTGGATAAATTTACTAAACATCATCAGATGCTGTGTAGTAAAAATCTTCAGCTGTTGCATATTCAATAACATCTGCACTATCCATCATATCAATGTACTTTTGAACTCGTGCAGGTGTTAAAAATTGGTCATTTTCTATTGTTTGTAGAACTTGTTTTGCTTCTCTAAATGAACCAGTTTGAACAAGTGAAATAATTGGAGCTAGTTTCTGTGCTATTTCAAGTGGTGTAATAGTTTGAAAGTCGGTAAAAATACATTCTTCACGAAATAAGGAAATAAATTCATTACCAACAGTAATGTTGTATTCAACTTCGCCAGCAATTCCATCAATGGAATTTAAACGAGTTAAATTTGTATTTAATTCTACTTCAAATCTGTATTTATCTACAGGTAATCCCATAAAGTCCAATACTTCGTGTTCTTCATAGTTGTCTAATATTTGGTCTTTATAAACACCAACAGTCCAAAACTGTTTATTATTATAAACACATTTTCCATCTACATAAACTATTCTTGAAATGTACTTCATATTCAAATCCTGTGTAATGTAAAAATCTTCTTCTTTGTGAGTTGATTGTGCTATCCAATTCTTTGCTTCTACTAAATTATAAAATTGTCCTTGGAGCATCCAATTCGTTTTCTTTATTACAAAAATCATATTTGAACTCCATTTATTTCTATTTTTGGTTGTGTATTTGATATTATTCTATATTGGTTAGATGTAAAAGAGGAACGAGTATCTATTACATCATCAGTTACTGTAAAGATTATGTACTCATAATTAGAAGTTCCAGTTGATTTTACATAAGGCATAAAGTAATGATTATTATAATATAATGGACTGGCAAATATGTAATAAGTTTTTCCACTTGTCAAAGAAACATTTAAATTTGTAAATTCATATTGATTTACATTTTGTGTAGTACCATCAACATTTAATGTACCAACTATATGACTTACAGACATACTACTAGATGAAAATACTTTATTGAAATTTTCATCTAATATGTAA
>Ga0326513_10001371_pt1 | contig 19272 bp, 28 predicted proteins | sample 2_2465_0518_D_FD_203654 | JGI IMG/M metagenome (GOLD analysis project Ga0326513, IMG submission 203654) | Bovine rumen microbial communities from UC Davis, California, United States - 2_2465_0518 | ecosystem: Host-associated > Mammals > Digestive system > Stomach > Rumen | place: USA... | reverse complement strand
CAAGGAAACAGGCGTGCATACGGAGAAACAGGGACACTTTGAGTTCTGGGACCGTAAGGACTATGACGAAATGACTGCAATGCTCAAAAAGAAGAGAAGCGCCAATGTGATCATCATTGACTCACTGCAATACATGAACATCAATTATGACCAGTACAAAGAACTGATTGAGAAGTTCCCGAAGAAGCTCTTCATTTGGATCAGTCATGAGAGCGGAAGCAAACCGGATGGCACGACGGCCAAGAAGGTTCTCTTTAACTCCAATATCAAGATTAGAGTCCGCAACTACTACGCAGATATAGTCAGCCGGTACAGTGGCAAGCACCTATTTGACATCTGGCCGGAATACCACAACCAACTAAACGAAAAAAGTCATGGAAATCCACAACAGTGAATGGAAACGGGCGAACGGCTGCTTTTATGCCCTCGCTAACAAATGCCGGATGAGCAGTGACGATGTTCACGCGACCATCTTCCAGGCATTCGGTAAGACACACACCACAGAGCTGTCCCCGGCTCAACTGAACAGCCTATGTGATTCTCTCCGTGAACGTGCTCTTCCGGAGCATGAACAGAAAATGGACAATCTGCGCAAGCGCGTCCTCGGAGCCGTCCGAAGGTACTGCAAGGAGATGGGCTATCAGACGGACAACTTCTATCTGCTTCAGGTCATTCAGCGTGGAGGCAAACGCTTCAACGAAATGACTGAAGCAGAGCTGATGAGGAAATACAACACCTTCAACAAACTTGCACGCGACCTTCAGGCAAACCGCGAACCTATCCCCTTCGCAATAACCATCGGGGAAGCGTAACAGATAATCAACAATCAAAATCAAATCATTATGGCAGAGAAAAAAACAATCACAGCGGAACTGACCGCTGAAGAAATGGAGCTTTTGCAGAAAGCTCGTGAAGAAAAAGCCCGCAAAGAGGCAGAAGAGAAACAACAGAAAGAGATGGACCGCTATCGTGCCAACGTGGACAAACTGATAGACAAAGCAGTCCGCAAGTGCCGCAAAGCGTCAGAAACGCTCCAAGCAACCAAATTGGAAGTGATGGACATGTTCAGAGATGCCATCACCAAGAAAGAAGAGCTGCTGAAGGTCAAAGGCGACCGCCGAAGCAACACCTTCACCAACTCCGATGGAACAGCTCGGATAGAACTCGGCTATCGTGTCATGGATAACTTCGACGACACTGTGAACGAAGGAGTGGACATCGTAAATGCCTACATCGACAGCCTTGCAGTGGATGAGCCGACCGCTCAACTGGTCAGCATGCTCAAAACGCTGCTCAACGACCGCTGGAAGAATGGTCAGCTGAAGGCGGAGAATGTGCTACGCCTACGCAACGAAGCCGACAAGAGCAAAAACGAAGAGTTCAAACGCGGCGTGAAAATCATCTCTGATGCTTATCATCCTATCCGAAGCAAAGACTACATCCGCGTGGAGGTACGCGATGAAGAAACCAAAGCATGGACAGTCATTCCACTTAACGCTACAAACTGCTAAAGCTATGTCGGTACATAAAGAAAAAGAGTTTGAAACGACCCGTCTGGAGGTCTGCCGGAACTGTCATGGTACCGGCGAAGTATATGGATTCTTGGAACTGACTACATGTCCCGTCTGCGATGGCAGGCGAGTAGTCAAGAAGACGGTGAAAGGAGTGCTAACGGTCGAGAGTCTGAAAGACGTATAAAAATGAAAATGCTCCTGTACATTCCAACCATAAAAGCTGAGACACACAAGAGCGCGGTGACCAAACCGAGTGCAAATATACAACTTTTTTTTGGAATGTACAAATCTACAAGGAAAAAAGCGCAAATTGTACGTGATTTTGTTGCTAAATACTATGAAGAAGGGCGACAAGACCGTTGCAAACTGTGGGTGTACCGAAATAAGGTGCGCCCATTGTTAGGAATTGGAGAGCGTACTTTTTTCCGCTATTTAGATGAAGCACATGACCCGGAAGAAGGTGATGATAAACAACTCCAAATCGACTTTGACTTATGCGAAAACTCCCTCAAAAAGTAGGCTGGTCAATTCTGACCGCCGTGAGTGTTCTGCTCTTTGCAGCACTCATCCTGGCAGCACTGCCTTTCGTCGGAATAGGAATGGTTCTGATGGCTGTGTTTGACAACCTGTTCGAGTGGCTGAAGGAAGTCAGCCCATTCAAAAAAGAGGAAGCCCCCAAGTGAGGGCTTCTTCTCGTTTATATGAAGAACGGGCAGAACTCCATATCCGGATGGATGGTTCCCGGATCCGGCATCCGTTCTTCCCATGCGGTGGTGAAGAGTACCGTCCGGACGCGCAGACCGATGTCATTCCTGTTCTCGCTTCTGTCACCGGTTCGGATAAACGGTTCGCAGTACTGGTGCAGCTCTCCGTCACTCCCTTCAGCAACCGGTGCCCAGCTATGAATAGCGCTCACTACCTTGTGCTCCAGCGTGAAGTCTTCCAATGCCTTTTCACGGACAGCCGGTTTGCTCTTCTGAACAGACTTAGTGAAGTTAGCGTGCATAATGCGCACGCTGAAGGTTGCCCGCGCAAACTGGCTGCCTTCGCCGGCTTCCTCATAGTCGGTTTCCTCTATATCAATGAGCACCGCCGGATAATCCAAAGCCGGTTTGATGGCGGTTTGTTCCTGACCGATATAGCGGTCAATCATTCGGATGCCCGGTACTGCTTCAGCAATACGGTCTTGCAGGTCGAGCATGATTTGTGCAAATGGACTTTCAAGCATATTCAAATGGTGTTTAATGGATGTTCAAAATGCGTTTAATCTCGGTATCAATAATCTTCCGTGCTTTCTCATCCAAGGTCTTTGACTGACCTATGAACTGACGCTTGGGCAATACTACCCGATGACTTCTTCCTGCGTTCCTCGTGCCCTCGTTATGAGCAGCTGCATACGGAACATTGGAATATATGATAGCAACGCCCGGCTGGGTGCGCTTCTGAATGGACTTGTACAGGTGCATCCGGCGTGAAGACAGAGTGGCATAGGCTCTATCCGGATGCTTCGGGTCGGACTTTCGTTTGGCTGGAGTCCATGGCTTCAGGCTACCATCCATAAAGCCCTCATTCCGGAAGTTATCACGCGCAAAGTTCACCGCCTCATTACCGATCTTCACCGGCAATGTGCGAGCAATAGCACGCTTCAATTCCTCTCTTTGTGCCTGTAATTGCTTAAAAAACTGTTCTGGAGTCATTTTTTTTGCTCTAAAATTTTGATATTCCGAAAAAAAGCAGTATCTTTGCACCCAGATTCAGAAATGAATTAGGTGCGCTACGGCGTGGCCGCTTGCAGGGGAGGTTCTACCTCCTTCTGTTCTTTTATAGGGTTAATAGTATTTCCCTTCTATAAAGAGTGGCACCAATTTCCCTTTTTCATATAGCCATACCTCTGCTATTCTTGTGTTCCTCATTCGAGTTCCTACAAGTTTCTTAATATACCTGTGTGAACATCCTTTTGAGTTGTCAATGATAATCCTATCTGACTGAACCAATCCATGTGACAGCATGCGCCCTACTTTCTTCTTGCTCCATGGTCTCACAAAACTTTCATACTCATAAAACATCCCGTCAATGAGTAAATCGGGGCATTTCCTTTCGTATGGTGTACCTATCAATGAAGCATAAATATCCCTATACTTAGCATCCTTGAAGTGTACTCGTGGAGTCAAGCAGACTTCTGAGCCTTGACTGGCAAAATACCTTCCAATGGTACGCAGAGCCTTGTAGTCACTATTGTCATGTGGAATAGTATCATATTCACTTAGACTGCCTCCGTTTTTGAATTCCTTCAGCAATACTCTTTTCGGTTCCGGCTGAGGAAGGTGAGCTTCGATTGGTCTATCCACTCTCCCGCAACTGTTACAGTGCTTCCCTTGTGCCAGGTCATGCGCTAATGCCATGAGCCTATTCCCTGCAAACGGACATGTCAGGCAGCTGTTCGGATAGTACGGATGACTGTCGCTGAACACTTCCTCTGCCTTGGCGGGATTGCTCTCTAACCCCGGTGCAGGGTCTGACTTGCCATCGCTCACCGGTCTCGGTGTCGCGTCCTTATCTGTCTGCCTGAGCTCACACTTGCAGTTCCACCGGTCGCCCGGCTTGTGTTCGTCCCAGAACGGATCATCCACCGGCAGCACTGTCCCCCAGAACACCTGATGGTCTGCACCGGGATTAGGAGAGGTAGAACGAATCCACTCTAAGTTCGGATAAATATCTTTCTCCTCTTGGAACTGTTTCCATTCCGCTGCATTTTGCGCCCGGATAATGGCGGTATTGTATTCTGTTTGCAACCATGCCCGGTTCTTGTGCTCGATGTATGGTGACACATCCTTCACAAACTTGCTGAAGGGCTTGAGCTGACCATTCTCATCAATCATTTGCGCAGCTATGTCACGTTGCATCTTATGGACCCGGAAGGCAGAGAAGACATCTGCACTATGCAGAAACGCATCACGAAACGCCTCATCCGGAAGCGACACCTGTCTTTCTGAAGTGTTTGCATAACCTTCAGCAATCGCCTCATCGAAGATGCGCTTAGTCTCACGGAAAAGATGTTCTTCGATGTCGTGGTCTATGTCAACATTCTCACGATAGATGTTCAGAAGAGCTTGCGCAATAGCTTCCACGCTTATCGTGGCACCATTCTCCATCAGCGCGGGTCTCCCGTCCGCAAAATAGGCTTTGTCGAGTTCGCTGCCCCTCGTTGTCAAGGGGCGAAACCGAAAAAATCTGCAAGTGCGTGATACAGGTTCTTCTTTTTGCCCTGATTAGGCTTTTTCTCGTCTTCTGGCTCATCTTCGTCTTCTTTCTGACCATTTCCTTGTTTTGCGTTTTTGATTGCGTCCAACGCAGCCTGACGGCGTTGTTCTTGTTCTTGCTTCATCTGGTCATAGTTGTCAGGTTTGGGAATACCATAGGTTTCATAGAAATAGTCATCGTCAATAGGCACACGGTTGGCAAGCTGTGTGTCGATATTGAGCCGTGCCTGAAGCTCATATATCTTTTTCTTCTTCTCAAACTCAAAGCAACCGCCGGCAATCGGATAGCCGTACCCGGCAAGGATGTTCAGGAAGAACTCATCATTCAGCAAATTCTCTACATAGCTCAGATCATCGTCTGTGATCTCCATTTGCTGGTCTGCATGAACCTCTGCCTGGGCATAACCGGATGACTTGCTGCTGGTGGTCGTTTCACTGTTTCCGAGAATAGCCACGGACATTTCTTCGTTACAGCACTTGATGAGCCGTTCCTGAAGTTCTCCGGTGCCGTTGGAGGTCTTTCCGTCCAACATCTCGAAGTCTGCTTGCTTCGGGATCATCATCACCAGACTGGAGCCGGATTCGTCCAACGTCTTCCGCAATTCTTGTTGTGTCTTTTGGTCATAGGCATCGTATTTGACCACGCGCACCGGCTGACCGAATATCTCCACATATTGCGCAAAGTCTCCGAAACCGCTACGCTTATAGAGCGCATACATGGAGCACTGAAGGAGTTTACCGAGTTCGTAAGGTTCGCCGATGAGCAACACCATAGGCAGTCCCGATACACTCACACCTTTAGTGTCGTACTGGCTGATGGCAATCTCTCTTTTCTCCGGACGGATGTGCCGGCGGTCTATCTCATTGAAGTCGAACTTTGCGCCCACGATAAACTCCACAGCAGCGCAACCGTAATAGATTCTGTCCATGAATATCTCTAACAGACGCTTGAATTTAGCGGACTTGATGAGTTCATCCATCGCGTCCACCTTCTTGCCTGAAGCGTCGAGGAACATGAGCCGTTTGTTAGTCACGGCTTTGGTTCGTTTATCCAGCAATCCGGAAAGATGGCCGTCTATTGTTACCACATCATGGTAGAGGTCATAAAGCTGGTACCGGTTAGGCAACTGAATGGACTCTGCGCGTTCTATCGCTTTTTTCAGTTTGCCCACATCCTTGCGGTTCCTGTCCGGAGCCACAAGTTTGATTTCTTGGACTATGACACTGGGCTTAGCTGAAGCCGGTGCCGGTGTAGTATTATCCTTTTTCATATCAGAAGAAGTTTTTGCGTTTCGGATTGGATGACCATGTTACACCTATTGCATTGGATTCGTCTTCAGGCGTCTCAGGATCATCTTCTACATAGTGAAGTTCCGTCAGATTGTTATGACCATCCCGAATATCCTCTAAAAGCCGGATAGCTTGTTTGTAGTCTTCGCGGTAAAGTTCTGTGTCAACATTCGGACTGGCTTGACGGATGAGGTAGTAGCAGGCAATGACAATGATGATCTGCTCCAATGCCGGACATTTGACGGTAGGAGCCACCACCGGTTCGGAACTGTCATCGCCGAACACCTCTTTCAGGTTGTATTTGAATAGATAGGTAGCTGCCAAAGACTGGGCAGCCAATATCTGCATTTTCACTACATCGTCATCATCTCTTGTGATGAGGTCGCAGATTTCCGCATATAGCGCACTCTGCTGGAGTTGTTCAACAGTTACAATCATAGCTTTTTGCTGTTTTTACGTTTGACTGAATAGATGCCGGTAGAAGCAAGAACGGCTGCACGTTCTTTCAGTTTGAACACACCGCCTTCTACCATATCGGGACCGTCCATGCGTTTCTGCTTTGGGGAGAAGGCTTTGAACTGGCTCTTCAGACGTTTCATATCCGGATCATCTTTCTCCGCTTCATTGAACACCATGAGCCCGGCACGATTGATAGGCTCCAGAGTGCCTTCTATACGTGTGTACTTATCTTTTTTATCGCGCGTGTCCGGAATAAAAGGAAGCAACACACCACGTTTCTTGCACTCATTGAAGATGGCCGGCTGAAGCACCTGTTCATAGAATGGTGCCTGAAGAGAGTTGTTTTCAATCCACACTTTCACTTCAGAAGCTCCGTAATATGTTGCCCATTGGTAGAGGTCAAAAAGGGCTTCCACAAAATGTTGTGTGGACATGGTGTTCACTCTGACCTTGGCAATGTAGAAGACATTGTCTTTCATCAGTAGCACACCGATAGCCTTGTATGATCCTTGCGAGACATCCTTGTTACTGGTTGCAGGGTCCGCATATATCAAGCACTCACAATGCTTCAGAGAAGGAATCTTGCCATCCTTCAAGTCTGTGAAGATGTCACCCTCGTCCATTGGATTGTTGAAGTACTCCTTTTGACCCGAAGCATAAGAGATTGTCTTCAGAACACGGTCAATGTCTTCTTCGCTGTTCTTTTCCGGCCATGAAGACTTGCCGTCTTTATTCCGGATGTTCACAATGTCAAACTTATCGCAGAAGTCAGAATCACCCAAGTACTTTATCATGCAGTTGTCGCTGATGATGTTTCCGTTCACTAAAATGAGTGTCGGATTAGAGATAGATCGTGTCGGAATAAGAGCTTGTTCTAACCACGCGATTTTCTTTTTCATGATGTCCTCATTGCGGCACTCTTCATCGGTGTCAAAGTCATCAATCAAAATGACATCCGGACGTTTCTCATTATTACGGGTACCACGTGGCGACTCTCCCCAACCGAGAGCCCGGAAAGAACATCCTGAGCGAGTGACGAATTTGTCTTCAGTCCACTGACCAAGGTTCTTTTGAATACCATAGTCCTGTTCAACGCGGTTGTTTGCCTCAAAGAAGGCTTTGAATGGTGCTAATAGCAGAACGGCATTGTCATGACTATTGGAAACAAGAAGCACATTGTGTTTTTTGCCGGTCAGAGCCATTTTGCTTATTTCCATCATAGAACGAGCGGACTTTGCCAGTTCACGCGACCACGCACGGACTTCAAACCATTCCGGATGAGCGAACACGCGTCGAGTAGCTGCTTTGTGGAAGGCTGCCGGTTCTGCGGTACAGTAGTTTGGAAAGTAGTACTTAAACCATGCTTCGTTGTCTTTCTCCAGTTTGTTCTTGCGTGAAAGGCGTTCACCCTGCGTTTCGCGTGGATTGATAGGTGTGGAGTTCCTGAAGTTGTCGCAGTATCGCTGAAACATCTCCAAATAGTCCCGGTCGGTAGCTTTACCTAATCTTGCCATTTTTGCTTCTCAATTTGTTCGTTTACGAAAGCATTGAAGAATTCAACCACCTTTTGCGCCAGATCTGAATCCAACGGCTTCAGGAAGTCGCAGAAGTCCATTGCAACTTGAATAGTCTGAGCTACGTTGTAGCGTGATTCCAAGTCTTTGATGTCATTGATGAGTTTTCGCCTTGCATCAGCCTCTTTGGATGTGGCTACTTTGTAACCCTCTTTCTCCCGGATCATACGATTGAACTCTTCCAGTTCATCATATAATTCAGAAAGGCGCTGCTTCTTTCCTGTGAGCAGGTTTTTCTTTAGAGAATCCCAGTTGTCATCTTTAGACCAATTTGTGATTGTCTGAACGGAAACACCCAACTTCTGAGCTATTTCCTTTTTCTGGAGTTTGCCCTGAAGAAAGAGAATCTGAGCAATCTCTCGTTTGCTGTTTGTCTTGTCTGCCATATTGAAAAAACATAGTAAATCGGCTGCAAAATTACTGCTTATAGTGCTGATTTGGAAATATCTATGCCAGATTGGCAGTGATAGTTTGAGGCGTGGCGAATAAGCAGTACTTTTGCGGACAATTTCTCAACAATACTGACATGATTAGCGGTTTGAAGTATGATAAAAAAGACGGTATTCAGCTTGCCATCGGTGACGGAAACTGGTATATGTTTTATGACAAAAGCAAAAACTTTCGGAAAGAACATCATTTCCATGAGAAGAGGATTATCAATGGCATCTTATATTGTCGTGTCATAGGACGCTTGGTCTTCATCAAGGATGTTCCGATGAAATACAGAATGTTGTGGGATAAGCCATCGGTTCAGACTGAGCGCGATGAAAATGGCAATCTGAAACGATTGACAATCCTGCACCCCTAAACGCACACCTAAAAACCATATAAACTATTTTTGACTGATGATTAAAGTTGACAAAGAATTTCTGTTAACTGATGAGACGGTGAACTGCTACGGCTACCGTCTTATGACATCCGGTTTGCTGCTTGAACGCTTTGAACCACCTATCGGTTTTTTTATGCACGATAGGGAACAAGGCGTGGCTGTCAAGTGGGATGACCTCGTTATCCGTGACGGTGCCTTGTATGGAAAGCCTGTAGTGGATGAGAAACGTTTTCCAGACCTTCCGAAACAGATTGAGGATGGTTTCTATGCAGCTGCTTCCGTTGGGCACATTGTGGCATTGGAATGGAGTGATGAACCAAATATGAAACTCGAGGGACAAACCGGTCCAACAGTAACAAAATGGTTTCCGCGTGAATGTTCTATTGTGGACATACCAGGCAACTATAACGCAGTAGCGCAAAACAAACTATTCGATGAAGGAGGAAATGTCCTTCTTGATCTATCTGATAACATCCAAAATCCATCATTTATGAACAAACCTGCAATTCTGGTGGAGGCTCTCTTTGCATTGAGCCTTCCGAACCTTGCTGCCGATGCAACACCGGAGCAAGCCCTGGAGGTTATCCGCGAGCTCGCTGCAAAAGCAGCAAAAGCTGAAGGCTTTGAAGCGGAAGTTAACAACCTCAAAGCAGAGTTGGCAAACTTGAAAGAGGCGACCAACTCAGAGAAAATCAATTCGCTTGTGGAGAAAGCTTTGTCAGACCACAAAATCAATCAAGCAATGGCTGACAAGCTGAAGGCAGACTACAAGTCCAACGCAGAAGGACTGAAAGCACTGCTCGACACCATGCCCGTTCAGGCTACTATCTCCAGCCAACTGAAGGCAGAAATTCCGGAGAAGTACCAAGGCAAGACTTGGAATGATCTCTATAAGTCAGGCGACTTAGCTGACATCAAGAAAAACTATCCGGATTTCTATAAAGAGCTGAAGGAAGCTCACGAAAAGTAATCCCCCATTTGTTGAACCTATAAACATTTTACAACATGAGTCCAATTCCTGTTCAAGTGTTTCGCGATTATATAATCGAGAAACTTCGTAAAGTCAACCCATTCTTGGCGTTCGCAATCATTGAGACTGCTTTTGTTCTCGGTGGTGCCGTTGTGCACATCCCTAATGCCGGTGCATCGCCTACAGTAGTCAAGAACCGCTCCACGTTCCCCGCTACAGCTGTGCAGCGCACAGATAGTTTTGTAACCTATGCTCTGAACGTGTTCACTACCACACCGACGTTCGTCACATGGCATGAAGAGAACGAGATTTCCTATGACAAGACAGATTCCGTTCTCAACGATCATGTGCAGACGCTGATGGAAGCTGTAGGAGATGACATCCTCTATGCGTGGGTAACCGGTATCAAGGCAGATGGTACGAATGATACAATTCCAGCTAAGAATATCATCAAAACAACCGGTAGTGCTGTAGCTGCTACAGAAGATGGTCAGACAGGCAACCGTAAGGCGTTTACTTATGCCGACCTTGCAAAAGCACAAGCCTTGATGAATAAGATGAATGTACCCAAGACCGACCGCTATGCACTCTTGGAGAGTTACCAATATCAGCAACTCATAGACAGTCTTTCAAGCAATCAGATGGCAGCTTTCCAACAGACTGCTGACATCGCCAATGGTATTGTAGGACGTCTTGCCGGCTTCAACATTCTGGAGCGTTCCAGTGTGCTTGCTTTCAATGGCAATACTCCTATCGCTCCCGGCACTGCTTTAGGAGCTGCTTCTAACCTCGGTGCTTTGTGTTGGCAGAAGGATAGTGTAGCTTTGGCTCTTGGTGATATTAAGCCGTTCCAAGATGATGATAATCCTCAGTACTATGGCGACATCTTCAGTGCTGCTGTGAAAGCCGGTGGTCGTTGTCGTCGTCAAGACTGGGCTGGCGTGATTGCAATCGTACAAGACGCTGTTGCCTAATGAGAAAGATTGACGGTATAATCATCCACTGCTCCGCGACGCCGGAAGGACGCGATGTCAGTGCAGCCACTATTCGCCAATGGCACAAAGCCAAAAACTGGAACGACATCGGCTATCACTACATCATTCGTCTGGACGGCACTGTGGAACAGGGAAGACCGGTTGAACAGCCCGGAGCGCATTGCACCGGACACAACCAGACAACTATTGGAGTGTGCTATATCGGAGGTGTCGCAAAAGACGGAAAGACCCCGAAAGACACAAGGACAGACGCGCAGAAAGCGGCATTGCTGGAGCTGGTCAAACACCTTCAGACTGTTCACCGGATACCGTCATCTAACATCTTCGGACATAACGAATTTGCAAACAAAGCCTGTCCGTCTTTTGATGTACAGGCGTGGAAAAAGGAGGTGAAACTATGACAACTGTTGAAATCATTCTTGCAATACTCAACATTCTCCTTGTTTCCGGAGGGCTTGTGGTATTGGCAACAATTAAAAGCACTGTCAAAACCTCCAAAGCCAATGCACAGGGAGCCGGAACAGATGCCAACGACAAACTCATGAAGTCCTACGAAGAGCACATCCTCAATCCTGTGCTCAAAGAACTTCAAGAACTTCGCAAGGAACGTGAGGAATGGCATCAGGAGCGCGACAAACTGCGTGAGCAATTATCCCAAACAACCGAAAAACTGACTAAAAGCAATGAGAAGACCAACCGCAAACTGGACAGGCTTACCAAAGCCATTGAGAGGATTCCTGAATGTGAGTATTCTCGCAATCATCAGTGTCCTGTCTCTCTGGAGCTGCGCAAGTCGGAAACCGATTGTGCAGAACGTCGAGACGGTCAGAACTGAACGCGAGATCATCAGAGACACAAACATCATTGTCCTTCCGGACAGTGCAACCATCAATGCGCTTTTCGAGTGCGATAGCCTCAACCGTGTTGTGATGACAGAGAATGAACGCATCAAGGGGGAGCGGATCACTCCTGACATCAAAACACAGTCCAATCCAGATGGCTCTATGCAAGTGGACTTCTCATGTCATGAAGACAGCCTGACATTGGAACTCCAACTTCGTGACAAAATCATTTCCGAATTGCAAGCTACCATCCAAACACTGGAGGTCGAAAAGCATCTTGGCAAATGGGATTCCTTCTGTATCGTCTGCGGTTACATCCTCATGGGACTGTTTGCCCTGATCATAATCATTTTTGTTGTTAAACTATTTATCCGATGAAACGATGAAAGAGAAACTCAAAGACCACTTCAACCGCTACAAGAATGCGGATGTGGCATACGTGGCAGGAGAAACTATCTTCCTGACCGAACAAGCAGCCCTCTCTTATGGTAAGGGCGAAGTCAAGAAAATAACCCGTGCAGAAGCTTTTGCAAAAGACCCAAAAAAGGCAGAGAAAGCTCCTGACACTAAAAAGGAGGAATAAACTATGCCATTTCCCGGAGTAAATGTCAATGTGGGGAACGGCAATCTGCTTCGCCAAATCGCCGTTCTGGATGCAGTACCCGCTTTAATGGTTACTGTCAATACCACTGCACTGGTCGCTGCTCTCTTGGAGGTGTACAGCCTTGCGGATGCTGAATCCAAAGGCATCACTGCCGAAGCAGAACCTTTCGCACACAAACTGCTCGAAGAGTACTACAACGAACTGGGAGGAAAGCAACGCCTCTTCCTCTTCGGAACGGATGCATCTATGACAATGGCAGAAGCACTCACCGCTTCTGAAGCTAACGGTGTGAGCAAACTGCTTCGTCTCGGATTGGGAGAAATCAATCTGGTGGCTATTGCTCGCAAACCGGCTGCCAACTATAATCCCGGAACTGCGTTCCTTGATGCGGACGTGGCTGCTGCTGTTACTGCAAGCAAGTCCGTAGGTGAAGCTATGCAACGAGCAAACACACCTATTCGTTTCTTCATAGAAGGACGTGTGGCTGATGCCGGCAAGACGAATGCCTATAAACCGAACGAGGCGACGAATGGCTTTGCCGGTGTCGTTCTCGGTGGTACCGCCAACGATGGCAGCGCAGCTGTCTCTTTAGCTCTGGCTCGTGCCTGCAAATATGGTGCACACATCAAGTTAGGAAGCGGAGAAAACGGGGCTTTGTCTGCAAGTCAGATTTACATTGGCACAGACAAACTCGAAGACCGCGTGGATATGGAGACGCTGCATGATGCCGGATTCATCACTTTCATGCATCGTCCCGGAAGTGCCGGCTACTTCTTCGGTGTGGACAATATGTGTTCCAAAGATGACTTCCATATTCTGGTGCATGGCCGCGTGATCGACAAAGTGCAGCGCATAGCTGTGGAGGCTTACCAGCCATACGTTGAGAACGGCATCCGGATGGAACCAGATGGCTCTATCAATGCAACGGAAGCCGCTGACATCGAGGCAACGCTGAAGAATGCAATCCTCGCTAATATGAGCGAACAAATTTCACAAGTGGATGTCAATGTGCCAATAGACCAGGATGTCATCAATTCATCCTCTCTTTCGGTCGAAGTCAAAGTCATGCCGCTTGGCTATCTCTCTTGGATTACCGTCAACCTCGGCTTGGCTGCAAACCTCTAAACTCTGACAGATTATGAATGTACATATCAAATCAAGTGAATATGCCTGGCACCATACCGAGGTGAAACTGGCAGGAAAGATTCTCACTGGCATTACCGCGTGGGAACTGAAGAAAACTACAGAAAAGGAAGCACTCTATGGTGCCGGTCAACATGCCATTGACATTCAGTCCGGCAATATAGCTTGTACGGGAAGCATCACCCTCTGGGGCTATGAACTGGATCGTCTGGAGCAGGCTGCACAAGCTGCCGGTTATGATAGCATTCAGGATGTTCCTCATGAACTGCTTTCAATAGTAGTATCTGCTCGCAAACTGGCTAAAGACCCTATCACGACATGGATAGCTTCAGGAGTGTCATTCTCCGAAACAACTGACACAATGGCGCAGAATGATAAAAAACGTGAATGTCCGTTGCCGTTCATCTGCATGGATATTCAGAAGAAGACAATCACCCTCTAATCTCGTAAGTGTATGAAGACAGAAAATCAAAAACAATCAACTGCCCTCGAAATGGCGGAAGCTAAGTTTGGCAAATCCAAACTGGATGAAGTCAAAGCACTGTACAATGGACGCAGAATCAATGTCATCGCGGTGGAAGACAAAGTTGCGCTGCTGGGACCGCTAACGGCTAAGGCTTTGGGCAACTATACACGTTCAGTTATTGATTCTGATAGAGGTATTGATGTTGCTTCTAAAGAGCTCATAAACGAGCTTTGGATTGCCGGCGATGATGAGATTCGTGACGATGAAGACTACTTCATCAGTGCGATGATGGAACTCCAGAACATTATAGAACTTAAAAAGAGTTCTTTTTGCAAGCTGTAGAGCAGGGGAAAAAGGCGGACGGCATTCAACAGCTCACCGCCTTTGCTCTACACTACTACGGTCCCCAAGCTGAAGACTGGGATTTGGACACTCTCGGTTATAGGGCAGGCATAGCATTAAAGAATACAGAAAAAGAATCTATCAAACTGACATGAGCAATTTTGTAGAATATGCAATGAGGATGAAGGACATGATGTCCGGACCGCTTGGCAAGATTGCCGATGCGTATGACAACGTAAGCAGACATGCTGAAAAAGCAGGTCAGTCTTCTTCCTTATTCTCCAAGATGGCAATGGGAGCCTTCGGACTCAATAACATTCTTGGAGCTGCCAGCGGTGCAATTTCTGCCGCTAAGGCTGTAGGTTCTGCGATTGGCGAAACAATGCAGGCTTCACTCGATAGACAGCAACTGCAAGTGTCCTTTGATGTCCTCACTGGAAGCAAAGAAGCCGGTGGAAAACTCACAAAAGAACTGGTTGACCTTCAGAAGAACACCATCCTTGGCTCGGAAGTATTCAAGAATGCACAAACAATGCTTAGCTTTGGTTTCAAAGATACCGAGATTATTGACAACATGCGCATGCTTGGAGATGTCTCCATGGGTGATGCTGACAAACTCAATTCCCTTACACTGGCTTTCTCTCAGATACGTTCTGCCGGCAAACTTCAGGGGCAAGATCTTCTGCAACTCATCAATGCAGGATTCAACCCTTTGGAAGCTATGGCACAGCGCACAGGAAAGAGCATTGGCCAGCTGAAGGATGAAATGGGGAAAGGCAACATCACTTTTGAGATGGTCCAACAGGCTTTCAAAGACGCTACAGGCGAAGGTGGCAAGTTCAACAATATGTTGGGCACTATTGCCAAAACGGATGCCGGAATGAAAGCTCAGTTGTCTGGAGGTTTCAATGAGCTGAAGATTAAAGTGGGCGATGCCTTCGCGCCTCTCACCCATCTTGGTCTTCAGCTGGGCACAAAACTTCTTCCGCTGATGGAAAGGATGGTTGAGCCTTTGGCCGATGGAGTGAAGAAAGCTGTCTCCGGAATAGAGAACCTTCTTTCCAAAGCCCAAACTATGAAGGGCTATTTTGACCAGGTGGCACAGCCTCTTGTCTCAATGTTCAATAACATCCGGGAAAACCTTTCCGGATTAGCGGATTATCTGGAGCCGGTTCGTTCCATTATCGTTGAACACATTTGGCCGGCAATCACGCACATGTGGAATGTCGTTTCCGGAATGGTCAATGATGTCGTTCAGTTCGTCGCACAGTCAGAACTTCTGAAGGATGTCTTTTCGTTCATCGGAAAGATTGTTGGAGGTATATGGGATATGATTAGCGGGCTGACCGATGCAGTCAAATGGCTGTGGAATAACATAGTCATGCCTATTCTAAACGGCATAGAAAAGGCATACCGTTGGATAAAAGGCTCCGAGATGAAAGGAGGCTCCAATAAGCCACTGGCAGCTACACCGGTTCAGACGAAAGCCGAGACAGCAAAGCAGAACGAAACCACGCAGAAACTGACCGAGATAGCCAAGAACACAAAGGCTAATCAGACAGCAGCTGCTTCAGGTAGTAAAGCGGTCGCAAGTGCCGGTCCAAAGGTGGTGAACATCAATGTTCAGAAGTTTTTTGACAATATCAATTTCAACACAACTTCGCTACAAGAGAGTTCGGCTAAGATAGAAGACGTTGTTCTTGAAGTCCTGAGCCGTGTCCTCGTACAGGCGGCAAGCACTACGTAACTATGGCACACATCGCAACAGACCTTCTTGAATTATACAAGACCTATTTTCAAGGACCGTATGTCTTTGAACCCAAGATAGAACAAGACTTCTCAGGAACGCGCTTTGATGCTCCTTACAAAGAGCAGTACAAAGGCAGGGATGTGTTTCTCCCTATTAAGCTTTCTGACGGAGATACTGAAGTAAACATTCCATGTGCAACCTTGCGCGTGACCGGGCAGAAGACAATCATCCGGACACCGGTTGCAGAGCGTATTGGTACCGTCAAGGAGATGTTCAATATCGGGGACTATCAGTTTGCCATCAAAGGTGTGCTAATAGCTCCAATCGGAAAAGTTGCTCCGGATGATGATATGTACCGACTGCGAATGCTCTTTGAAAGTACAGCCCCGGTTCAACTCACAAACGCGCTCAGTGATCTCTTCATGGATGACAGCCGGAATGTTTGTATAACGGACATTGAGTTTCCGGAGGTGGAAGGCAAAGAACTACGCTGCCGCCCTTTCACCCTTACTTGCGAATCTGACAGCGTGACCAACTTGATTCAGGAATAATGTTCACTCTTACATCTGACATACAGATAGGACAGTATAAGGTAAAGCCTTCTGCTGTGGAATGGAAGGCAGGAACAGGCACATTCACGGACACATGTAGAATAGTCCTTCCTCTTTCGCCATTCGTGAAGCATGAGCTGCCAATGACGGAGCATGTCAATGGCATCGCTGAAACTGCTTCAGGTGTGGCTATGCGGAATTTCAATGAAGCTCCGTTCCGAAAGGGGGATAAGGTCATTGTGCGTCTGGGATATAACGGACGCAACGAAGAAGTGTTCCGGGGCTTTGTAAATGTTCTGAACTACGCCGATCAAATGACAGTAGAGTGTGAAGGCTACAGCCACCAGTTACGAACGAAATACTTCAGCAAGTCATACAAGGCTACTACACTGAAGAAACTACTGACAGACCTCATCTCCGGAACTGACATAAAACTTTCCCCGTCATGCGATGATATTCCTCTTCAGGATGTCTGGTTCAAAAACGCTACAGGGCACAAGGTTCTGGAGTGGGTGCAGAAAGAACTATGCTGCCGTGTGTGGTTTGATGGTGAATATCTCTACACAGGTGCGTCAAAATACGTCAATCCAAATCCGACCAGACAGACCAAAGATGTGAAAGTAAAGATTGGCTGGAATACTGTCAGCGCGGATGATCTGAAAAAGCAAATAGCTGAAGAGGTAGAAATCAATATCGTTGAAAAGGATGCTGCCGGCACAACGAAGAAGACAAAGCCGGAAAGCAAAAAATACAGCAATGTAAAAGAAGTGAAAGTTCGTGCCGGACTACCGGCGAGCTTCTTGCACAAAGCTGTTAAAGAATTACAACAGGAGAAAGACTGTGAAGGCTATGAGGGAAGCATCGTCCTGTTTGGAGAACCTCATGTGTGGAAAGGTGACAAAGTAACCGTTTCAGATGAGAGGTTTCCTGAGCGCTCCGGTAACTATTTTGCCGAAGAGATAGAAGGCTCTTATGGAGAGGGCGGATTTCGCCAAAAAGTAAAATTGCGCTACTATGGCAAAAACTGAGGAAGATATAAGGAGAGATTTATCCAATGCACTGAAAGGGAAGCCGGTGACTGTTCTTGCTGAAGTGAAGAGCGTGGACCAAACCGCAAGAACATGTGACATTGACGATGATGGTGTCATTATGTATGGTGTTCGCCTCCAGTGTATCACCAACGGCAACACCGGTATTGTCATATACCCGAAGACCGGTTGTCAGGTGCTTTGTGCCAGGATTGAGGAAAGTGATTACTATTCTGTTGTGCATGCCTCGGAGATTGACAAACTCGAAATAAAGATACAGGATAAGAGTCTCACAGCTGATAGCAATGGCTTTGTCTTCAATGGAGGCTCTATCGGAAGCGTCAAAGCAGACAAAATGGTTGAGTGGATGATGAAGGTCTTTTCGGATTTGCAAACGCTCACGACACTACTTTCTACATCTGCCGTTGCCGGTAATGGGTCACCGTTGGCAATCGTATTCACACCAAAGACCCCGCAACCGCAACTGAGTGACTTCGCTGATGACGCACTCAAACACTAATTAAACACCGTTCAAACACCGATTAAATGAATGATATAGCACTAACATCCGAACTGGAGCTGAAGGTCATCAATGGAGACCTGGCAGTGGAAGAAAACCTGAAGCAGGCTCAACAGCTGCTTCTTGGTACCAACAAAGGAGAATGGAAGCAGAACCCCTCAATGGGCGTCGGTGTGGTCAATTATCTGGAAACGGCTTCTGTGGACCGATTGAGCCGTGAGATACGTGAGCAGTTTTCACGTGATGGAATGCGCGTGAACAGCGTCAAAATAACAGGTACAACATTAGACGTGGAAGCAGAATGGAAGTAACAATGAACGGGCAGAACCTGCTCGACATAGCTTTGCAGGCTACTGGAGACGCTTCTTCAGCTTTGGCTTTAGCCATCGCTAACGGTCTCTGTCTGACGGATGATCTGGAGGTAGAGCAGACCATTGAAGTGCCTGCTGAAATTGATGGTGATGCCAATGTTCGGGCGTTCTATCGTGAGCGCAATATACACCCGGCAACCGGTGTCACAAAAACAGATGAATCAACGTCCCCATTCGAGGGTATCGAATACTGGGGCATAGAAATAGACTTTATAGTTTCATAACCTATGGCACGATCAATCGACACAATTTTCAATGACATGGTGACCCAAAAGAACAGCGCACCGGCTTTGAGTTCACTCACCTCTTCTTCAGCAACCGCTATCTGGAGACTGCTTCTCTACGTGGTGGCATTTGCTATTTATGTGCATGAAGCACTTTGGGATGAGTATAGGAAGGAAGTGAACACAACTATTGATGAGATGATTCCGCACCGTCCTAAATGGTACCGGGACAAAACGCTGGCTTTTATGAAAGATAAGACGCTCATCCCGGACACGGATCGTTATGATACAACCGGAATGACAGAAGAGGACATTGACGCTGCAAGAGTTGTAAAACATGCAACGGCTAATGAATCCAACCAGTCTTCACTCCTGGTCATCAAAGTGGCAGGTGTGGATCAAGATGACTCATCCAAACGCGCACCTATTCAGTCGGAAGAAGCCGTGCAACTCGCAGCATACCTTCAGGAGATTAAAGATGCCGGTGTTCGTATTTCTTTAGTCAATGAGGCTGCTGATGAGTTCCGCTGTGAAGTGAAT
>Ga0326513_10001370_pt1 | contig 19274 bp, 33 predicted proteins | sample 2_2465_0518_D_FD_203654 | JGI IMG/M metagenome (GOLD analysis project Ga0326513, IMG submission 203654) | Bovine rumen microbial communities from UC Davis, California, United States - 2_2465_0518 | ecosystem: Host-associated > Mammals > Digestive system > Stomach > Rumen | place: USA... | reverse complement strand
AGGCGCCGTCGGGCGGGAACGTGTCGCGCCTGTACGCAGGGACGAGTACGACGTACTACGCGGAGCTGAATTCGTCCAAGGTGTTCGCGCCCAACGGGACGGGATTCAACCTCGGATCCACGAGCTATCCGTGGCAGTCGGTCTTTTTCGGGAAGAACGGATCGTCGAGCTACTATCTGAAGGTCGAGGCGTCGAACATCCAGCCCGCGTCGGTGAACACGCTGAGCACGTATTACAATCTCGGCTCGTCCACGTACCCTTTCTACGCGCTCTATGTGAAGAAGCTGTACGTGGACGGGAAAGAAGTGAAACCCACGGATCTGGGTGACGTAATCTCCCGGACGCCGGACGAGGGCGAAATGTGGGACGGCACCACGCCGACGGAGGAATAAAAATGACGAATGCTGACATTGTGAAGGCCCGGATCGCGCTGGCCAAGCTGGCGAACGCGGAGCTGCCGGTGCCGATCCTCGGGATGCTGGATCGGACGCTCTCCGCGGCTGAGCGCGTGATCGATCAGGCCGGGGAGTATCCGGAGGGATCCGAGGAGCTCAAACAGTATCTCGAGGAGGACGCGCTGGTCCCGAAGTGCCGGATTCCCGCGCTTCCGGAGATCCGGATGAGCTGGGTGGATTTCGACGTCCTCCGGGACATCATTACATTCGAGGAGGTGGGATAATTGCCCGAAATTGCGATTGCGGTAAACAACAAAATCCCGTCGAGCGCGGTGCGGCAGATCGTCTGCGACAACAGCGACTATACGATCCGCTTCACATTCGACAGGCAGTGGGAGGACGGGCCGAAGACGGTCTATTTCGTTCTCCAGGGCGTCGGCGCGCTGGCTCCGGCGGTGACGGACGGCGACGGCTGCACCGTGCCTCCGATCCGGCTGTCCGACGGCGTCTCCCGACAGCTGGCGGTGGGCGTGCAGCAGGGGCAGGTCAAGACCTCGGCGGTGGTGAATTTCTGGTGCTATCCGTCCGCGGAGGACGCGCTGCTCCGGGGCATCGTCGAGGACGAGGACGTCTCGCTGACCTGGCTCGAATGGGTCAACGCCAACATGGCCCAGGCCGCGGAGAACGTCCGGACGGCGCAGGAGATCCTCACCGAGGCGCAGTCGGCGGCGGAATCGGCCGCTGAGAACGCGGAATCTGCGGCCATCGACGCGGCGGCGGCAAAAATATCGGCGCAGACCGTGGCCTTCCCGGTCTTCTCCGTCGATGAGAACGGACACATCATCATCTCCCGAGCGGAACGGCTCGGGACTACGACTTTCCGGCTGACTGAGGCCGGACATCTGGAGGTGAGCGCATAATGGCGACCAATGACATCGGGAGAGTGACGCCGATCTGGAGAGGGTTTTTCTCGGCGGCCACAACGTATGAGCTGAACGACATCGTGATCGACACCGACGGATCCGTCTGGTGGCACAAGTCCCCGGCGCAGACGACCGGGGTGATCCCGGAAGCCGGCGAGATCTGGGACGCCGTAATCGACATGAGCGTATTCTCGGGCCTGATCCAGGCGGCGATCACTACCGCGCAGACCGCGCTCGAAGCTGCACGGGAGGCAGTGGGCGAGGTCTCGGCGGATACGGAGAGGGCGGAGACTGCGGCGCAGAATGCGGAAACTTCCGCTCTGAATGCCGCGGAATCCGCTGCCAGCGTCGGAGCACAGGCTCAGGCGGCGGAGAGATCGGCGGAAGCGGCGGCAGGATCGGCGACCGGTGCGGCTGGATCCGCGGAGGCGGCAGCAGGATCGAAGAGCGACGCCGAGGCTTACGCGGTCGGCAAGCGCGGCGGGGAGGATGTGGAGACCACCGATCCGACCTTCCACAACAACGCGAAATACTACAGCGAGCAGGCCGAAACCTCAGCAGACGCCGCAGCCCAGTCGGCGGAGGACGCGCAGAATGTCCTCGATTCCATTCCGGCGGACTACTCCACGCTGAGCGCGGATGTTGGGGACTTAAAAGAATCATTAACTAATGCTGAAAACGCTATTATCACAGGTTCGGACGCATATATACCTCTGACATGGCACACCGGGAATCTCAATACATCAAGCGGCGCGGAAGAAAGTGGAACAAGACAGCGTTCCGATTATTTTTCAATCGAGCAGAATAGTTTTACAGTTTCCTTTGCGTCTCCAATAACCGATTGCATGGTGTTTTGGTATGATGATGAATATACCTACAAAACGAGAACTGGATGGTTAAGCAACGGGGCAACAACTGCAAAAGCCAATAAGTATTTTCGCATTATGGCGAGAAAAAGCGGTTCAAGCCAGTTGACGGATACAGAAATAAAGTCATTTAAGGCTGTTACAAATCCGATATGGGAAGATACAGACAAAGAACTGGACGCCAGGCTTGACTTGGTCGAACCGGTACTTTCCGCTTTTACGGTTGGGGATGAACTGCTGACAATAGATGGTAAGTTTATCAATACAAACGGCAATGAACAAACATACACGACTACCGAATCCATTCACTATTATGCAACGGATTTCATTGATATATCATATTGTAGTGATGTTGTGATTAAAACTTGTTTGGGAACCGGAAGCACAATTTCGGTGTATAATGGAGCAAAAGTAAAAACACAAACCATTACAACGAAAGGTTCTTCAGCGGTATATAACTATCTAATAACAATTAACAGCGGAGATACGTATATAAGGGCAAGTTTCCAAGAATTGACTAATTACACAACAAAGGATCAGTTCACATTTACTGCATATAAAAATATTATTCAGTCGCTCGACGCTCTCGGAAACAATGTTGTATCAAATAATGCAGATGAACGCGCACAGTTAAAGCCCCTCGTATCTCCCACAGTCGTATTCGTGGATGATGACGGAAGTTCTTCGCTCTGGGATACCACTGTACCGATTTTTGAAACTGCTGGAATCCCGCTGACTATTGCGGTTGGTAAAGATTCCGATATTATGTCGGATTTGTCAACGCTTCGAACATGGCTGTCAACTGCGGGACACGACATGGTTCAGCATTCACTCGGATCAGATCAGGATTTATCCGCGAAAACATATGCCGAACTTATTGCATGGATCGAATCTGAACAGGCATTTTTCTACAACAACGGTTTTGTCGTTTCAAATATTGTATATGGTGGTTCTCAATGGTCTGATCAAATGATTAGAGTGATCGAACGCTATTATAATTGCGGATGCACGATTCCTAATTCACAAATGGGTATAAGATACGGTTATAATCTACCGGGTACAAGCAGATATAAACTGTCAAGATATGCGGTCAGTAACTGGACAAGTACGAGCGGACACAGCTTGCAAAATTGCAAAGATATTTTCGACGAATTTCTTGCAACGGGACAAAACGGCATTATCATTTTCTACTCACACAGCTATCAACTGGTGGATAATCCGGACAGGGTGCAGATCCTCACCGACTTCATCGACTATGTGAAAGCGGCTCAGACGCGAGGTGAATGCACAATCTCCACATTGTCTGCTGTGTTTGGATAAAGGGCACTTGCCGGAGTAGACGGGTGCGGTGAAACGTCTGGTGAAGACACCGTAAACGGGAGAAACGGCAAGTGTTAAAGAAAACTTTGATAACGTCATAGTTTTCTTCGTATTCAATCGGCTGGATTTTGTCATCGATCTCATAGTTTCCGGCTACATCTCCGGCTATTTGTGAAGCTATAGCTGCATGATCCGGGTCAAGTGACTGATGAAATCCGCATGACATCTCGCTCAGCATCTGCGTTTTCTTCGATTCTGACATATTATACTATCCTCTTTCCTCGCTGTCTTCGGACACATCGACCTCGATGTACTCCATGATGTCGTTCGGCTGGCAGTGCAGCAGGCGGCAGATCGTGTCCACGGTGTTCGTGGAGATGGATTCCCCGGTCCGCAGTCTGGATATGACTCCGTTTGAGATCTGCTTCTCCTTCTGGAGCCGGTATGTACTCCATCCAGCGGCGGAGAGCTTCTTCAGGATGTCCTTGAATATGATCACGCTGTTCTCACCTCCTTTCCGCGGCAGGCGTCGCGCTTGGTATGTTCAGCTGATCTTCCGGATCGAAACGGCTCTTTTCAGTTTCAGTCACGCTTCTCACCTCCTCCATGATTATATACTAATATTAGTACATTGTCAAGAGGGCAGGAGAAAAAATCTTTTTCAGGAGGGCAAAAAATGTCGCGCATTTCCATGATCAAAGACGCGCTCTGCTTCGCGCTGGGTGCGGTCGGGGCGTTCATCTCCGCATTCTTCGGGGGCTGGGACGCCGCGCTGACGACGCTGATGATCTTCATGATCATCGACTACGCGACGGGGATGATCGTTGCAGCAGTTTTCCACCGTTCGGAGAAGACGGCGGACGGTACGCTCGAGAGCCGGGCCGGGTGGAAAGGATTATGCCGGAAGGGAGCTTCCCTGCTGGTGGTGCTGATCGCCTGCAGGCTGGATCTTCTGATGGGGACATCGTTCATCCGGGACACGGTGGTGATCGGGTTTATTGCGAACGAGACGATCTCCATAGTGGAGAACGTCGGCCTGATGGGCGTGCCGATCCCGCGGGTGATCGTCTCGGCGATCCATGTGCTGAAGGTCAAGGCCGACGCCGCAGCGGACAAGATTGAGAAGCCGGAGGAAACGAAGCCGCCCGATGACAAGTGGCGTGAGGATTTGGATGATCCGGAGGGCTGAATGATGAATATGCCTTTTGCATCCAAGTTCCGCGTCGTCAGTCCCTACGGACTGCGCACCGATCCGATCACGGGAGAGGCGGGATGCTGGCACGGCGGCGTCGATCTGGTTTCCGATGACCGGAACGTGCGCGCGGTCATGAGCGGCATCGTACTCAAATCCCGCTGGGCTCCGAATACCGGAGACGGCGACCGGACTTACGAATGGGGCAATTACGTTTCGATCGGCGGGGACGACGGCATGATGTGCTACTACTGCCACCTTGACGCGCGCAATGTGGAGCAGGGGCAGCGCGTCACGGCCGGACAGATTATCGGCATTGAGGGAAATACCGGACGGAGCACGGGAATGCACCTCCATTTCGAGGTACGGAATACTGTGAGCCGTCAGGTCGATCCCTGCGCGTACATCGGAATCACAAACGAGGTCGGGTTTATCTGGACGCCCGAGGATCCGTGGATCGCCCAGGCGCACGACTGGAGCCGGGAGGCCGTGGACTGGTGCGTCCGGCGCGGGATTTTGAAAGGACGCGGCGGGGACGATTACGCGCTCAGCGAGCCGGTCACCCGGGAGGAGCTCTGCGTGATGCTCTGGCGGGCGCGGTAGGTATTGTGAACCAAGGATCCGGGGGATTCGATCTCCCGGATTTTTTGCGCTTTCCGGGGACTTTTTTCCGCAAAGCCCTTGACATCTTCCGGAAGATGTGATATAATGATACCAGTCAAGGGGAGCGGGACCCGACAACCCGCAGAGAGGGGCCAACAATGAAGATTTACTACATCGAGCAGTTCCATCCCGAGTCCGCCCGGGAGATCGCCGAGATCGATGAGACCAAATTCCAGAGCCCCACGAAATGGCTGGACTCCATGGATTACGCCGAGTACGCGGCGTTCGTGGACGCCAACGGCGACGAGGGCAGATACTACGGCGAGGTCCGCGTGTTCTACGGCCTGTACAAGGAACTGCTGAAGGGCTGCATGACGAAGCCTGACAGCTACGACCCCGATACTAAGACCATCATAGTCTACGTCAGAAACTGGGGCAAGGATTTGGACGCCAAGCGTCAGCTCTACGACATCCTGCATAAAAAGCAGGGTTGAACGATTCACCACATCAGCAGCCAGACACGGGCAGAAAGGACAACACCATGAAATACGGAGAAAAATACACCTGGACGAGCAAGGACATATTCGGTGAAACCCACGAATGGAAAAGCATATATAGATATGCATCATGGGGAGACTACCATACCAACAACGAAGGCGAAGGATTGTGGTATAAGGACCAGCAGATCCTTGGGACTTGTCAGTTTTCGGTGTGCGGATGCCAGCAAGAAAAATCCGCCATTGCCAAAATCAGACGCTGGGTGAGAGGTACGTACTCGGAGCGAGAAAAGATCTCCGATGAGGATATACAGGCCGGTTGGGACGAATACCGTGCCATCATGGGAGATACGGAGGACGAGGAGGCCTGACCCGCCGGGTCTCCTCCGCCAACCCAAACCAACGACAAGCCCGATACGGGCAGAAAGGATCTTAACATGTATTTCTTCACACTCGTCCGCATCTACGACGGAAACATGATCCACCTCATGAAGTTCTATTCCTCCGACATCGATTCACTGAAACGGCACGGCCATTTCTACGACAGCGACGTGGTCACCATCAGCCGATTCAACCAGCAGGACGGCGAGTTCATTCCCATGCTCGTCCGGCTTCCGCACTCCTCCGAATGGGTCCCCGCCAGAACCGTCAACATCAGAAAGCAGATCGCCGTGGCGAACGCGGATTGAACGGAGCCCGCCATGAGCCTCGACGCACTGAAAGCCTGGCAGCCGCCGTCCCTGAAGAGGATGGACCGGCTGCCGGGGATCGAGCTGGCCGGAGACGGATTCCTCGCCTATTATACCTGGTTCTATGAGCACCCGGAGATCAACCGTGCCGTCCCGCCCGTCTACCCGGATTTCACCATCCGCTATCACCGCGGCCCGCCTGATCTCCGCGAACCGCATGACTATACCGTCTGCGTCCATTATGCCGAGGACCTGACCGCCTTCGCCGCCTGCCACGTCCGGGACGGCAAGAAGATCCTCACCGCCTTCTGCGACTATACCGATATGCGGGCTCAGATCTCCGCCCCGGATAACCTCCCCTTCTCCCCGGACTGGATCGAGCGGGAGGGCCGCGACGTGGTGCAGATTGTCCTCGCTGTCCAGGCCTATATCCTGTACCACCAGCCGGAAACCGTGGAAAAGATCCTGACCGATCCGCCCCGCGACCGGAAGCGCGCCGACCGAAAACCCGCCGACCGTCCGACCGGCCATATCGGGCAGACCCGGACGCATTATATCCGCCTGTCAGACAGCATCCCGAAGGAGCGAAACGTCAACTACCGCGCCATCCAGTGGACCGTCCGCGGACACTACCGCCACATCACGAAGCAGGGGAAACCCGCCATCATCTACATCGCCCCGCACCTCGCCAAGCGCGGGGAGAAGAAGCTCAAGGGGAAAATCACCACCGTCGACCCGCCGAAGCCGGAGGGCGGGAACTGAAACGAACCGAGGAGGAAAACCATGAAGGACACGAAGCGCACCTGGGACCAGTCTCCCGAGGGCCAGGCATACCGGAACCAGTATCGGGACAACAACTACGACCGGATCGAGGTGGCGTTCCCGGCCGGTTACAAGGCCAGGCTGGACGCAGCCGCCAGAGCCGTCGGAGTCACCCGCGCCGCGCTGATCAAGGCCGCGGTGGATGAGTATATCGAGAAAAGCCAGGGCTGAATGCCCTGGCTTCTGTCATCTCCTACGTGGTGGGGTAAGCGAATACACCCCACCACGTTAGAAATGATTTACTTAAAAACAAAATCGAACCGGATGGGAGTATCGTCCCACTTGCGGCGGGGGGACTTGTCGCGGGAGTAGAGGATCCGGGTGAGGATGCGCTTCAGCGTCGTGTTGACGGCGGCGGGGGCGGCCGTGGGATCGTCCAGGATCCGGATGCACTCCTCCAGTCCGGTGCGCAGCTCTGCCAGATCCTCCGCGTCCTTTTTATTCTGATCCAGCTCGGCCAGCGTCCGCCGGGCTTTTTCGATGCGCTCGCGGAGGGCCGACATCCGGGCGAGGAAGACCTCCTCCTCGTAGATGCCGCGCTCGAGAAAATCATACAGCCGGTCCCGCTGTTTTTTCAGCTCCTCCAGCTCCCCGGCGGCCACGGTGCGGACCGCGTCGTTCGGATCCGGAACCTCCCGATCCGCGCTGACGCTGAGCTTCCCGAGGGACTCCCGCAGCGCGCCGGAGAGGATCCGCAGGGTCTCCGTCACGGTAGCGCCTCTCGTCCGGCATCCGGAGGTGGCGCAGTGGAAGATCGGCGGGAGCGGGCGCTTCGTCTTGTGGTCGTAGCACAGCTTATAAACCATGGCCTTCCCGCAGACGGAGCAGGTCAGAAGACCCGCCAGAGGGCTGACAATGGCGGCGCGGTCATGCCGGGCGGAGGGATGGGATCTCGTGCGGGCGGCGTCCTGGGCGCGGTCCCAGAGCTCCCGGGTGATGATCGGTTCGTGGCGTCCCTCGGCCAGGATATAGTCCTCGGCCAGCGGCTTCGTGGTGACGATCTCCCCGTCCCGGAACTCTTTGACCTCTTTCCGGCGGTTCCAGCGGACCAGGCCGATGTAGACGGGATTGCCGATGATATTCCTCACGGCCTGCGGGGTCCAGTGATCCATCCGCTGGGAGGAGAGGCCCATGTCGTTCAGCCGGTTGGCGATCCGCGTCGGGCCCAGGTGCTCCGATCCGGCGTAGAGCTCGAAGATCAGCCGGACGATCTCCGCCTCCTTCGGGATCACGGCCAGCGTCGGGCGTTTGTCCACGAAGACGCGCTCGTACCCGAAGGGCGGTCGGGATCCGATGTAGTTCCCGTCCCGAACGGAGCGCTCCCGGCCCCGGCCCATGATGCGTTTCGTATATTCGAGATAGTCGTTCCCGTGCATCAGCTCCATCTCGAAGAATTTCCGGTCGTACTCGTCCGCCAGGTTCCAGATCTTCGTCGGCGTCAGGATCACGCAGCCGGTGTAGAGGAAGAGCCGGGAGAGGGTGCCCACGTCCAGCAGATCTCCGCGGGAGAGGCGCTGCAGCTCCACCACGAGGACGGCGTCCGCCTCTTTCCGCTGGATCATGCCGATCAGCTCCTGCATGACGGGCCGGGCGGCGATGGTCTCGCCGGACTGGATCTCTCTGAAAATCCGCGATTCCGGGAGAGGGACGCCCCAGGTGCTCACGGCGTAGTCCTGCAGGATCCGCTCGTGCCGGGAGAGGACCTCCTCCACGGATTCCTCCCCGTCGGCGCGGGATTTTCGCAGATAGGCCACGGTCCGGGAGAAGGGGACGGGAGGCTCTGCGCGGGTCTGCATCATGATTCACCTCCGATCCGCCAGCCGTACTCGATGCCGGGGCAGTAGACGGCGGGGCGCTGAATTTCCTTCCCGATCATGTTGGTAATCGGGAGCACTCCGGCACAGACGCCGCGGGCGGTGATGTCCATGCCCTCCTGCAGTTTCATGACGTCATCGGCGGGGATCGGGCCGTAGATCAGCCAGATGTGATCCTCGTTCCCGCGCTCCGTCACCTGCAGGTAGACGTCCTTCGAGGTGACCTCCGGCGCGACGGGGAGGATTTGCATCAACGTCCCCTCCACCACGGCGTACTCGTCGCGGAAAACGTTCGGCGTGCGCATGACGGCGTCGTAGTCCAGATTCTTATATTCGATCGGCGGCCGGAGCATGGCGCGGATCGCGAAGAAGGCGATCACGGCCAGCACCGCGGCGAACAGACGGCCCCAGTGGAGCTTCACCGGGGCTTTTTCCTTCTGCGGGGCTTGCGGTTCGTTCATGTTGTTTCCTCCTCACTTCCAGACGATTTTGTAATACGCGACAATTCCCGGGGCAAGGGGGAGCGCGGCGGTTATTTCCGCACGGCTCCCTCTTTTTCCAGTTCCCGGAGCGTCTCGATGATGTCCGCGGCGGGATCGTTCCGGGGCTGATCCGCCGATTCGTCCGGGATCCCCAGCAGGCGGTTGACGGCGGGCTGCATGGTCGGATTGTCCCGGTAGGCGGTGACCAGGCGTTTTTCGTGGGCCGTCAGCGGGAAGGGTTCGGGTGCGGCCTCCGCCTTCGCCGGTGCGCGGTCCCGGGGAACGTCCAGACCCATCAGCCACGCCTCGGAGACGTTCAGCGCCTTGGCCAGGACGATCAGCTTGTACTGTCCGGGCTCGATCTTGCCGGTGACGTACTGGCTCAGATCGTTGCTCCCCATTTTCACGCCCATCTCCTCGCAGTATGGTTTGCACAGCCGGAGAATGTCGGCCTGCTTCAGCCCGCGTTCGTCCATGATCTGGCGCAGACGCTGGGCGGTGGAATACGGTTTGTCAAGCTCCATGTCGGCCTCCTTCTTTCTTTTGTCTGCGGGATCATTATAGCACATCTTGAACCAAAGTTCAAGACTTTGTGAAAAATAAATTCAAAATTTTGAGCGAAAAACCATTGACAAACGGTTCCGGATGTGGTATGATATGTTTGCTCAAAGATTTGAACAAACGAAAGGAGAAAAATCATGTCGCTGAATTATGCAAAACTGAACTGGAAGATCTCCGAAGTCTGCGGCACCCAGGGCAATCTGGCCAAGCGGATCGGCCTGTCGGAACACACCGTATCGAAGAAGCTCAGCCAGAAGGTGGAGTTCAAGGTTTCGGAAATTCTGCGGATCGCGGAAGTCCTCGGCCTGAAAAGCGAGGACATCGGAGATTATTTTTTTACCGTGAATACTCAAAAATTTGAGTAAAACATGGAGACAACCCACACCCGCATAAACTCCCCCGAAACCACCGAACAGGAGGCCCATCATGGCAAAGAAGAGCGAGCCGCGGAAGAAGCTGGAACCCCAGGAGGCCCACGTGGTGGAGCGCTACCACACCGTCTGGACCGCCGAGCGGTACTACGGCAGAAAATGCAAGCCCGGCACCCCGGACGTCCCCGGCACCGTGACCGTCACGGCGGGGGTCACCGAAAACGGCACCCCCTGGGAGGCCTCGGCCTTCATGCCCGACCGGACGCCGGAGCAGCAGAAGGCCTGGGAGAAGACCGTCTCCGAGGCCTTCGGGGATCTGCTCCGGGATTACGTCAACACCGTCGGGCTCGAGACGGCGAAGGAGAGGCTGGGGATCAAGGATTAAACCGATCCGGGACGCGGGGAAACCCGTCTGTGCCCGGACGCATGGGGATGGGATCCGTCCTCGTGCGTCTGTGCACAGGAAATTCAATTCAAAGGAGACACAACAATGGCAATGGAGAGACGCTTCGGCGTGCAGGTGGGAGGACTTCAGTTCGATCTGGCGTCCTTCCCGGACATGCCCGAGGAGGTGCGGCAGTATCTCGACGAGACGGCCGGGCAGATGGAGGAGGAACGCGGAGAGGGCTGTTACAAGTTCACGGGAGACGTCATGCCGCCGGCGGTGACCGAGTGGGTCCGGGCGAAGCTCATGGACCTGCAGAAGCGCGCGAACGCCGGAGACCTCGACGCCGTGAAGGTTGAGAACATGGACCGGGAGTGGTTCGCGGATCACATGGACAAGCTGGTGTTCCACACCCTCGCGGACGTGGATCGGATGTCGGCGGGCCGGTACAGGAAGGATCTGGAAAAGACGGCGGCTCTGCTCTGCGGTGCCTGGCGGACGCTGATTCAGAAGGACAAGGACTGGCGGGCGCTGGGATGCATGCAGGCGGAGAAGCTGTATTACGGCGCGGTCATCGCGGCGCTGCTCCGGACGGCTGACATGTGCCGGGGCGCGGAGAAGGAGGACGGCCATGAAAACACGTAAACGGATCGTCCTCGCCGCGCTGATCGTCGGTCTGATCGCCGCGGGGAGCTGGGGTGTGTCGCGGATCGTGAGGCTGAGACCGGCGGGGAGTGAGACGCTCTCCGCCGAAGCTCCCGGAGAGGGAATCGGGAGAAATCCGGCTGTGGTCCGGTATCTCGGCGCGCCGGAAGCGGTGGAAATCGGAACGGCGTACCGGCTGGACAGCTACACCGAGGGGGACGGTCCCGCGCCGGAGTGGTATCGTCCGGATGAGCCCATGAGCGCGGTGTGGTCAGCAAGTGGCCAGCAAGTGGCCGGCAAGTTGGCAGAAAATCCGGACCATTTTCCTGACGCCGGGAAAATGGTTGACGATGTGACCGACATAAATGTCGGGGACATGGATGTCCTCAGCAAACCTCACCCGCCCGTTGGGATCTCCCCCGGCGGGATCGACTGGAATCTATGCTCGGCGGTCCGGGGCTGGAACGGCCACGTCATGGAGGCGTGGGAGATGGACGCGTTCGCGCGGGTGGCGTATCTGGAATTCTGGGGCACGTCGCGGGAATGCTGTGAGGCCGGTGTGGACGCGATCCTTCAGCTGTGGGACTCGGAGTACTTCGCGCCGACGCTCTACGGCACGCTTTCCGCCGAGGCCGAGAACGGCGCGCCGGTGTTCTCCACGTGGGAGGCGGTCTGGTCCGCGGAGTACGATCCGGACGGGCTGGCCGACATGCGCCGGATCTGCGAGGAACGCTTCACCAATGGTCCCGAGTACGAGGCGGAGTTCTTCCGGACGGACTATTATCACCCGTGGGCCGAGCCCATGTACCAGATCGATAATGTGTATTTTTCGACCGGGAAGGGGTGGAACTGATGAAGGCGAAAATCCGGATCATCTACAGGCAGCCGCTCCACACCGCGCGGGAAATGACGGTGGACAATACGCTGGAGGCCGTGCAGGAGCTGGTGGGCGGACACATCGAGACCGTCCCGCTGAACATGCCGGGCGTGATTCTGGTGTGCAATGAAGAAGGGAAGCTCCGGGGCATGAAGCCGAATCCGTATCCGGGGATCCCGGATCTGGTGGGCCCGTGGTTCATCTGCGGAGTCTCCGGAGAGGAATTCGACGACGTTCCGCGGGAGTTCGTGAAGCTCGTTCGGGCCGTCATGACGGTCCGGCGGGAATCCGAGGTCGGGAAGAAAAGGTGAGGAGATCGATATGCAGAAGCAGAAATACAAATTCCTCTTCCGGTGTCCGGGGGAGGAGCCGGTGATCGTGATCCACGCGACGAGGCCCGGGGACGCCGAGGCCTGCGCGCGGAAAATGGCGAAGCTCGTGGCGAAGAAGGAGGGCTGGTCCGAGGCCGTCTGTGTCTGGATGGGCCCGGAGGATGAAAAGATCCCGGCGGCGATCCGGGAGGAAATCCGGAAGGAGAGGGTGTCATGAGAAAATACGCATTTCGGCAGGGCGACATCGTCCGGGAGAACACGACCGAGAAGAATCCCGTCGTGGGGCGGGTGATCGGGTGCGGGTCCTCGGCCGGTCACGATTATTACAAGGTCGAATCCGGCGAGGACATCTACAACGCCCGGGACGACGAGCTGGTGCTGATCCGGAGAGGGCCGTCCCGGAGCCGGTTTCACGCTTACACCGAGGACGAGTTGGAGCGGTTTGTCCTGATCTGGCGGCCCATGAGCGTGGATCCGCCGAAGGGCGAGCTCTGCGCGGCGGTGTGGAAGACGCCGAAGGACGAGGACCGGGTGAGTGTTCTCCGCTGGGACGGCGAGGAATGGATCATGCGGGACCTCGACGGGGACGAATACACGTTCCACCGAGAGACCTTCCGGGCCTGGACGCTGTGGGACTGGCCGGAGATTCCGGAGATTGGTCCGGATGCGGACATCGATCAAAAATCCGACGGAGAGGAGGGCGTGCGTGATGATTCCGACGACGATCAGGACGACGGACCGGGCCGGGATTGACGGGATCATCGCCGAGGGCAGGCCGTCCGGGTACTGGATCGCAGACAGCGGCGAGGTCCCGCGGGCGTGGATCGGCGCGCTGGCGTTCGGAGGCCGGACCGTCACGAAGAGCGGCACCTTCGGCGAGGTGCTGGAATGGCTGCAGTTCAAGTCCGGGATCCTCTCCGAGGAGCGCTCCGGCGTGAAGCGGCAGGCCGGGGAGCGGATCTTCGGGATCCGGGTGACGTGGGAGGGCCGCGAATGGCTCTCCCCGGACTCCATGGAGCGCGCGGAGATCTACGGAGGGTTCTCCTGCTCGTCCGTTCGGGGTCCGTCGAGGTCACAGCACATGAGGGTCAGCTCGGCGCAGGGCGGAGTACGTCACGGGAACGCCGGAGCGGACAATGCGCGGAGTCAGGCGGTGAAGGAGCGGGACGAGCTGATCCTCGGGATGTGCCGGGAGGGGCTTCTGCAGAAGGACATCGCGCTCCGCCTGGGTGTGACGCCGACGACGGTCAACAACCGGGTCCGGGCCATGCGGAAGGCCGGGATCGACGTGCCGTCGGCTCAGCGGGAGAGGGAGCGCGCCGTCCGGCTGGAGCGGGCCGAGCGGTTCCGGCGGATGCGGGACGAGGAGGGGCTTCGCGCTCCGGAGATCTCCCGGCGGACCGGAATCCACATGCAGACGGTTTACAGCCTATTAGCTCTGGCCGACAAGCAGAAGGAGGGCGGAGATGAAATGCAGGGCGGGTGAGCTGCTCCGGGAGGAAAAGACGGAGCGGATGACGAAGCTCTACGGGTGCAAGGCGCTGGAGGCCATGCAGTCCGAGGCCGCGCTTCTCTTACTCGACCACTTCCCGTGGTTCCGGCGGGCCGGGCTGAAATCCTTCTTCGACGGTCAGGCCGGAAACTGCTCCCGGGAGCTGAACGACAACGCCGCCGACCGCATCTTCGTCAAGGACCGGAGAGGGCGGCACGAGGCGGACGAGATCATGCGCTTTGAGGAGGTCGTGAACGACGCGGAGTTCATGCTGGCGCGGAAAATGGACTTCGGCGGGATCGAGCCGGAGCCGGTGTGGGAGCGCGCCGAGGCCAGGATCCCGGACAAGGTTTTCCTCGGGACGGACCGGGTTCACGCGGAGGCCCGGATGGCGTGGTATGCGTACCTCGGCCGCCGGGCCGTCCGGGTGTGGATCGCGTCCGGCACGCTGGCGCTTCTCGACATGAAATACCCGTCCGGGCGGAGGAGGTTTCCGATCTCGAAGATCGAGCGGGACTTCACGCTCCCGCTGGCGGATTTCATGTCCGGGTGGATTGAGCGGTTCATCGGCGGGCAGGACAAAGACCGGACGGCGGAGCAGCACGGGCGGCTCAGACGGCTCCGGGAAGAGTACGACGTGGATCTCACGCCGGTGTCGGAGCAGGAGCGGGAAGAGTTAGCCGAGGGGCAAATAGAAACCGTGGCCAGACCGTTCCGCGCAGATCCTCCTCTGCCGATCCGGGAGGCTCCCGAGGCGTTCCGGAAGATCCTCGAGGACGTGCGGAGCGGAAGAGGCGTCGGGCTGTTCCCGGGGAGGGAGCCATGAGCTGGATTCTGAAATTTCGCAGAAAAGCCGCAATCCCGGGAGAGGGCGCGCTTTACATCCGCGTGGAGTGCGCCGAGGACGGTCTGCAGACGGAAAAAGAGGACTGCGCGATGACGCTTGAGCAAAATTCCGGCGAGGCGTGGGTCTGCGAGGACGTTCAGATCTTCGTGCCGGTCAAAAGGGGGCGGGATCATGACGATTGAGGAGGCGGTATCGGCGGCGCGGAAGAACGTGCCGGTGGTGGACGAGGATCCGGTCATCGGTCCGATCCTCTACGCGCGGATCGGGTGCATCCGGAAGAGCTATCCGCTGAGATCGGACCGGGAGCGCGGGGCGGCGGAGGTCTACGGGCTGGAGCTGCTCCCCATGTCCGGGGCGCGGTCGGTGACCATCGTTCCGCCGGAGAGGGTCCGGGAGGCGACGCCGGAAGAGCTGCGGGATCTCAGACATTATCAGGGGCCGCCGTCCATGCCGGAGGTGCATCCGGAGCTGTTGTGCGAAGAAGTGAAGAGCGGGAGACCGTGGGGGGACCGAAAATGAAGACTTACGGTTATATCCGCGTCTCGACGAAGGAGCAGAATCCGGACAGGCAGATCGCGGCCATGCGGGAGTTCGGATTGAGCGACGACGATCTTGTGATCGAGGCACAGTCCGGATTCTCCTTCGACCGGATGCTGTACAGGGACACGGTGAAACGGCTCAAAGCCGGGGATGTGCTTGTAATAAAGAGCATCGACCGGCTGGGACGGAATTACGCGGAGATCCTCGAAGAGTGGCGGCTGATCACGAAGACGCACGGGGCGGACATTGTTGTTCTGGATATGCCGCTCCTCGACACGCGCCGGAGCCGGGATCTGACCGGGACGCTGATTGCGGACATTGTTCTCCAACTCCTCAGCTATGTGGCCGAGACGGAAAGGGCGTTCATCCGTCAGCGTCAGCGGGAAGGGATCGAGGCGGCGAAGGCTCGGGGCGTCCGGTTCGGGCGGAAGAGGATCCGTAAGCCGGAGGGCTGGCCTGAGATGGCGGCGCGGTACTATGACGGAGAAATCGGCGCGGGTGAGATCGCGGAGAAGGCCGGGGTAAGCATAAACACGGTTTACCGGTGGCTGGAAAAGGATCGATCCGAAAAGAGAGGAGATTTCTGATGGCGAACTTTGAAGGAAGCTGTCCGTACTGCGGGCAGGTGAATTTGTCCGGCGAGGATCCGCGGCTGCTGTGCGGGTGTCACGACGCTGTGAAATTCCGGAGAACCGTTTCCGCATTGAGAGAGACATGGGCCGCGGATACCCCGGACGAGGATGAAGACACCGAGCTGTTGGCCTGTTTTTCGGTGATCGCGCACAATATCTGCCTGAAGAAGATCGACTCCGCAGCTCTGAAACTGTCGGACGGCGCGGTGCTGAAGATCGGCAAGAAAGTCTCGTGGGTTCAGAAGATCGAGCGGGAGGAGAAGGTCTGATGGCAAACTTCAATTTCAACAAGGTGATCCTCGGCGGGAGGCTGACATGGGAAAAAAGATACTGATTCAAAAGAACACGATGGGAGACACCAGAACGGCGGAGCGTATGCCGACGATAGACGAGTTCGATCAGGCAAATGAATGGCATAAGAATGACGTCCGTGAATTGATGGGCAAGATGGCGCGGATGCTGACAGAAAGAGCCAAGAAACACGACTGGACCAAGACGACGGATCCTTACCGCAGTATGTTCTATGCGGCTATGGCAAGTGCCATGAGCGGCGGACCGGATTTCATGAGATCGGAGTGGGCGACACTTCATTATTCCGAGCTGGAACGGCATCATCTGTCAAGATATATTCCGGAGGATGTGAATTTGATAGATGTGATCGAGATGATCTGTGACATCATCGCGGCGGCTGCGGCGAGATCCGGGAAAGTGCCGCCGGAAGAGATTCACATCTCGGACGCGGTGTTACAGTCCGCAGTCTCCAATACGGTAAATATGCTGTGCGAATCGGTGAAACTCTGGGGATGGGAGAGTGGTGAAGATGGCAAACTTTAACTTCAACAAGGTGATCCTCGGGGGTCGGCTGACGGCGGATCCGGAGCTGAAAACGACGCCGTCCGGGGTGTCGGTGGCGTCGTTCTCGCTGGCGATGAACAAGCCTCCGCGAAACGGCGAGGCGGGGGATCCGCTGTTTCTGAACTGCACGGCGTGGAGAGGGACGGCGGAGTTCATCACGCGGTACTTCCACCGGGCGTCCTCGATCTGCGTGATCGGGTCGATCTCCGAGAACCGGTGGACCGACCGGAACGGGATCGCGCGGAAGGAGAACTTCGTGCTGGTAGACGAGGCGTTCTTTGTGGACGCAAAGGCCGAAATGCCGGGATTCCGGACGCACTCCGACGTCGAGGTGGATCCGAACTCGCCCGCGCTGGCCGGGGTGGATCTGAACGCCGCTCCGGGGAAGGCTCCGCCGAAGGCGTTTAGCACGCCGGGCGCGCGGGCGGGAATCGCCGGGGAGATGGCGGAGGACGACGGGGAGCAGCTGCCGTTCTGAGAGCGGAACGGGGAGGGATTGACGATGAAGAGAGTGAAGCGGAGGACGTTCTCCGGCGTGGTATGCGAGCAGGAGGTCTACACGATCCCGGACCGGGCGGATCCGAAGAAGGCGGAGTACCGTCCGCGGTTCGAGAACGCCGAGGACCGCGCGCGGCACCGGAACGAGATGTCCAGGCGCAACCACACGCGGCTCTTCAACGCCAATTTCTCCCCGGAATCCCTTTATTCCACACTGACGTTCGATTCCGAAAACGAATGCCACGACGCGAAAGAGTGCCGGATCCTCAGGGACCGGTACTTTCGCCGTCTCAGGCGGGCGTGTCCGGACGCGGTGATCTTCCTTTACTACGGGCAGGGGAAGAACACGCACCGGTTTCACCTGCACATGGTGACGCACGGGATCCCGGAGGAGATTATAAAGAAGAAATGGACGTTCGGCTCCGTTTCGCGGGTGGATCACCTCAGAGAGCACTGCGTCTACGACGGCGTGGATCACGGCCCGGACTACACGGGGCTGGCGAACTACCTCTTCGATCACTGGCGCGAGGAGTTCGGCGGACACCGGTTCAAGTGCTCCCGGAATCTGAGACGTCCGGAGCAGGAGGATCCGCGGGAGGCGAAGCGGGTTTACACCGAGGAAAAGCCTCCGCGGGCGCCGAAGGGTTACATACTGGTCGAGACGAAATCCAATCAGTATGGGTACTTATATTTCAAATATATAAAGGTGCCGACTGCGCCGGACCGCGTGTGCTCACAGCGGCGGTGCTGAGCCTTGTAAATGAGTAAGGTTTTAGAACCAGGAGGGGGCAGAGGAAGTTCTACAATGCAAGAAGGGAGGCAGAGGACGACGTGAGCGAGAGCAAGAGGGACCGGGACCGGGCGACGGAGGCGTTCAGGAGGTGGGCGCTGCTGGGGATGCCCGATCCGGAGACGATCTGGAAAATGAGATACAAGAGGGCGGCGGACCTTCTGGCCTGCGCGTCCGTTTTCGCCATGCTCCGGGATCGGCAGGGGAGGACCAACGCGGCGGGGGAGGAGATCGTCCGGGCCGTCGTGGCGATCTACATGCAGGAGCCATGGCGTCCGCTCAGGCGGGGGGAGGTCGGGGCGAGGGCGATGCGGTTTGCCCTGGAGTATCCGGCGGACAGGAGCACGGTGTTCCGCTGGCTCGGGAAAGCCCGGCGGATGTGGTGGGAGTTAAGACGCTGAAACATGCGACTAACAGCGCCGCTTTTTGTGGTATGATAAATGCAATCGCACGGGATCCTCTGCGGGTTCCGTGCGTTTTTTCGAGGAGCGCGGGATGGATCGCCGCGGGTCTGGCTTCGGGGAGGCGGGCGATGAAGTCGATGGACAAGAAAACGTTCGAGGGGTCATACGTCTGGAAGGTGAAGCGGGAGAAGATCCTCAGACGGGACGAGGGGCTCTGCGTGGAGTGCCGGAGGTACGGCCGGAAGGATCGCGACGGTCTGCCGGTCCGGGCGGCGCTGGTGCATCACCGGATCGAGTACGAGGATGCGCCCGAGCTCGCGCTGGTCGACAGCAATCTCGTGAGTCTCTGCGAGGCCTGCCACAATCGCGCGCACCCGGATCGTGCGAGGCGGAAGGGGACTCCCCCCCGGTTCGGCGGGTGAAATCGTCGGCGCTTCTCCAA
>Ga0326513_10001368_pt1 | contig 19284 bp, 23 predicted proteins | sample 2_2465_0518_D_FD_203654 | JGI IMG/M metagenome (GOLD analysis project Ga0326513, IMG submission 203654) | Bovine rumen microbial communities from UC Davis, California, United States - 2_2465_0518 | ecosystem: Host-associated > Mammals > Digestive system > Stomach > Rumen | place: USA... | reverse complement strand
GTCTTTTCCCTCTCCCAAAATAATCAAGGAAGTGGTTCAAATGGCAAGCAACAAGACCAGAATATTGAAGGCGATGAAGCAGTTAGACACTTATCGCCCTGCTTTTGATTCGGCGATCGAGGTTCTGGCATCTCTTCTTGACAGAAGGGATGTGGCACTCGAGAAGTTTGCCGAGTCAGGAGAGGAACAAGTTATCGAGTTGCCGAACAAATCACTTGCGACGCATCCTTATCTGAAGCAAGCACAGGAGTGCGAGAGCCTCGCGCTCTCGTACATGAAGGAACTGGGACTGACAGCTTCCGGCTACAAGAAGATTAAAGGAGACAAGAATGAAGCTCCGGCCGAGTGTCAGCTTGAGGACCTTCGGAAAGTATTCAAAGTAGGTTGATATGAAAGGCAAAACAGAACCGAGAGTATGGACGGCTCCCCTGCGGGAGCTGACGGCTGAGACATCTCTGGGGTTCGCTGCTATCGAATACGCCAGGACGATTCTTGAGATGGAGTTATATCCATGGCAGGAGTGGGCTCTCATTCATGAGCTTGAAATTATCGGAGATCTGGGAAGTGAGTGGCGATTCAGATACAGAACAGTCGTCAATATGGTATCAAGGCAGAATGGGAAGACCGAGCTATCGAAAGTAATTGCTTCGTTCTTCCTGAATGTGCTGTGTGTGGAGGCGGTCTTCGGGACTTCGCTCTCCATGGATAAGGCTGAAGAAGTTTGGGAAGCTGTGATCCTTGAACAAGAAACACACAAGGCTCTTGCTTCCGAGATTCAGACAGTTGCCAGAAGGAATGGTGGGAAGAAGCTGGTCCTCACTGGTTTGAGAACATACAAGGTCGGAGCTCCGACGAGAAGAGCAGGCCGTGGTGATGCGAACGATCTGGTCATGCTCGATGAGGTTCGTGAGCATCGCGACTGGGAAACTTGGTCCGCTGCCGTTGCTTCAACGAACGCGAAACCGAACGGAATGGTCATGTGCTTCTCGAATGCCGGCGATCCTGACTCGATTGTTTTGAGACAGTTGCGCTCGCAAGCATTAGAGAAGATCAATGGAACCAAAGCGAGCAACTTTGGTGGCGATGTTGATGGTGACTCGCTTGGATGGTTCGAATGGTCAAGTCCTGACGGTGCGGAGACTAACGATATGGAAGCACTGGCTCAGGCGAACCCTGCGCTCGGGTATGGAAGACTCACAGAGAGAGCTCTCCTGGCTAACAGGCAGACCTTCCCTGAGAACAAGTTCAGATCCGAATGTATGTGTCAGCAAGTGGAGACGATTCTCCCCGAACCATTCCCGGACGGTGCGTGGCTTGGTGGAGTTGATGAGTCGTCATATATAGACGAAGCCTCCGAATTGTTCTGGGGCATTGATATGAGTCAGGACAGAAAGTGGACCACGATCGCAGTTTGCGGAATGAGAGAAGACGGGAACTATCATGTCGAGCTTGCGGAACGCAGAATCGGCACGGAGTGGGCGGTTGAATGGTTCCGCGCCCGTGTGGGAAAGTACGGAGAGATGAAGCTGTCGTTCCAGGAACGAGGCGCACCGGTGTCAGGACTTGCAGAGCAGATCTGCACGATCGACGGTATCACGAGAATGGCGCATGGCGGTCCCGATCTAACTTCAGGATGGAACCGATTCTGGGATGCGATCGCTGCTTGTTCTCCGACCGATCCGAGAGGCGGTGTGAAGTGTTTCCATCTTCCGCAGCCTGTTCTTGATGCACCGGGAAGGACTTGTCAGATGAGGAACTTGGGCGGAGGAGTTCAGCTTCCCGACAGAAACAAGAGTCCCGATGATATCAGTCCCCTGATGGCGTGTGCGATGGCTTTTGCCGGAGCGACGCAGATCACAAATAAAAAAGAGAAGAAAGTCTATGAATCAGCCTACGCGAATGGCGGAGGTTTGATGTTCATATAAAAAAGAGAATGGAGGTATCGCAACGATGCCAAGCATTTTTGAACGATGGAGGCTATTTAGCCGCCCGGCGGTCTATCTACTCTCCGCCGGTGGTGATGCCTCATCCTCAGTCCTAAATTTGACAGCGAAGGAACTGTATCAGACGCAGGACAACCTTCGCGCGGTGGTGGACTTCTTATCCAACTCGATTGCACAGCTCCCGTTGAAGGTATATGTCAGAGACGGAGAGAACGAGAGAAACAGAGATCGAGACAGTGTTGCCGCTAAGTTATTGAGAAGACCGAACGCGGATCAGACCGAGTTCGAGTTCATCCGTGCGCTGGTGATCGAATACTTCGTGTTCGGTAATGTCTATGTATGGGTGCTGCCGGACGCAGAATCAGAGAGCGGCTATCAGTTGAGGATCGTCCCGAGTGATTGGATAGTGAATACGGAAGTCAAAACGTCGTATGCGCCGGACACGATCAGGATCTGCACCAAGAACGGCGGAACAGCGGTCGATGTTCCGCGTGATGAGTTCATTCAGTTCAGGACATATTCGGCGGGAAATCCCGGCGGCTATCTTTCTCCAATCTCGGCACTGAAGCAGACTTTATCCGAACAAGTCGAGTCGGGAAAGTTCAGACGGCAGCTGTGGAGATCATCGGGAAGACTGAACGCACAGATCATTAGACCGAAGGATGTTCAGCCGTGGACAGATGAACAGAGAAAGAACTTCGCGACTATGTTCCGCGAATCATGGAAGGGTGATGGATCCAAAGCGGGAGCAATCCCGATCTTGGAAGACGGCATGGAGATCAAACCGTTCTCCGCATCGTTCAAGGAATATGAGTGGGCGCAGTCGGTGAAGCTCTCGAGAGAGAGTGTTGCAGCAGCTTACGGTGTCAATCCTTCCTTAATTTGGCACAGTGAGACGCAGACCTATGCTTCCTCAAAAGATAATGCTCGCGCGTTGTATGCCGAATGCCTCGGTCCTGTTATCCAGATGCTTCAGCAGCGAATCAATTCGTTCCTGCTTCCGAAGATCGGAGCAGAACCAAACACATATGTCATTTTCGATTTGAACGAAAAGCTGAAAGGCTCGTTCGAAGAGCGGGCAAGCATTCTTCAGAGCGCAGTCGGTGGTCCTTGGCTCACCAGAGACGAGGCAAGAGCTGACATGGATCTTCCTCCGCTGCCTGATGGACAGGGCGCAGAGCTCATCGTTCCGATGAATGTAACAGTCGGCGGTCAGGCAAGTCCGACGGACACACAGCCGGATGCCTATGATTATCCCGCACCGGTCGGAAGACCGAGCGAAGATGACTCTCCGAAAATGAGAAAGGCTTGTGACTGTCCTTCCTGCAAGGCCCCCGAGATTCATATCAAGGGGAAGAGCACGGATGAAGAAGATGCTTCCGTGTCGGAAGTCATTAAGGAATTCCTGAAAAGACAGAGACGGTCAGTGATATCCCGAATCGGTGCAGGTTCCGAGAACTGGTTCGATTCAGAAAGATGGAACAGGGAACTTGCAGAGGATATGCTCCCGGCTCTCACTTCCATAGCTGATGTTCATGGTGCGGATGCCGCCGAGGCGCTTGAGTGGACCTATGACACGGATATCACGAGAGCATATCTTGAAGCGGCTGCACAGGGCAGAGCTTCAAGAATAAATGCACAGACACAGAGAAGGCTCGAACTTGCCATGGAAGACTCCGAAGATCCTGACTTTGAAGAAGTCTTCGACAAGCGCGAAGAGTATGCGGAAGTCCTCGGAAGAAGCGCAGCCACGGAGATCTCATCCTGGGCGGTCCGTGAGGCAGCACATCAGGCAGAGTCAGACGGTGCGCCTTCGGTTGCGAGAAGAGTCGTTCTCAAAGAGTGGGTAACAGGTTTGAATCCGAGACCAAGCCATGCGGCTATGAATGGAGAGCGGGTTCCGATAGATGCGGACTTCTCGAATGGTCAGCACTGGCCAGGAGAGGACAACGGCGATCCTGACGAATCATGCGGATGCAACTGTTCCACGGAAGTCATCATCCAGTAAGGAGGAATATATGAACTACAAAACGATGCAGCTTAAAGCTGACGAAGCCGGAAAGATCTCCGGCTTTTTTAGTACCTACGAACAGACTCCTGATTCGTATGGCGACATCATCATGCCCGGTGCATTCACCAAGACGATCGAGAAGAGAAAGGAGAGTGGACATCCGTTCCCTCTTTGTTTCAATCACGACTTCTCAGCCGTGATCGGTGCTTGCAATACAGTCGAGGAGAAGGAGAACGGCCCGTATATCGAAGCCGACTTCCTTGACACTCAGCTCGGACAGGATGTCAGAAAGATGGTCCAGAGCGGAGCGATCTATCAGTTCAGCTTCGCCTACGACACTTTGAAGAGGAGAGATCCGAACGACGAAGAGAGAAAGAACGGCGTTATGAATGTTCTTGAAGAGCTCGAAGTCTATGAGGTCTCTGTTGTTACGGTTCCTGCTAATCAGAACGCCCAGGTCACGGATATCAAGTCCGCTATCGAAACGGCGGTCAAGGCTGGGAGAAGGAACAGCAAGTCCGATGAGGACACGATCAAAGAGTGCATCGCGATGCTTCAGTCGCTGATTGAAGACCGCGTTGACGATATTCCCGAAGAAGAAGAACCCGATGAGGAGGTTGCACCTGAAGCCAATGAGGCATCAGAGGAGCCGAAGGCTGTCGATAACTCAAAGAGAGCTTCAGACCTTCTGGAAAAGATAAAAAACATGAAGGAGGTTCCCGAAGATGAATCTTAAGGAACAGCTCGCAGAAAAGAAGAGCGCACTTCTTGAATTGGAGCCTCAGCTCAAGTCCGAGGATGTGACCGAAGAGGTTATTTCCCAGGGCGAAGCACTGGCTTCCGAGATTGAAGAGCTCGAAGCAAAGATCGAGACAGCTGAAAAGGCTGCATCGGTTCTCGAAAAAGTCGGCACAGCCGAAACAACAACAAACGAAGGAGAAAAGAAAATGTCCAAGATTGACGAATTTACAGAACTCGCAAAGAACATGACAGACAGAAAGTCCGGTATTTCCATGGACTTCAAGGCTGCAACGGATGTGGTCACAGCACCTCAGCTCGCTGATATCGACAGAAGCATCGCACCTCAGCCTACAAGAACACCTGTTGCTTCATTCTTCTCGAATGCAACAATCAGCGGAAACGCTATCACATACTTCAGACAGGGTGCTTTCGAGGGTACACCTGCTGTTACAGCTCAGGGAGCTAAGAAGCCTCAGGTTTCTACTTCTTTCGCTGGCACAACACTCGCACTCTCCAAGATTGCTGCATTTATCAAGGAGACAGACGAGATCCTCGACGATGCTTCCTTCCTGGCTTCCGAAGTACAGAACAGCTTGATCTACCAGCTCGGTAAGGTTGAGGACGCAACGATCATCGGTGCTGTCGCTGGCACATCCGGCATCGGTGCTGCTACTTATGATGGAACAGTTAAGACACTCGCAGATGGAATCCTTGACGCAATTCTCAAGGTTAAGGCTGATTCTGCTTATGATGCTTCAGTTGTTCTCCTCAATCCTGCTGATGTTTATGCCCTGCTCACAGCTAAGGACGGCTCAAAGCAGTATTACGGTGGCGGTTATTTCACAGGTGCTTACGGCAACGGTGCGTTCGGTCTTCCTACATCCATCTGGGGTGTTCAGATCTTCGCTTCCTCTTCTGTAACACAGGGATCTGCTCTTGTTGCAGCTCGTGAGGCTGTCAAGGTTTGGAAGAAGGGCGGCATGGCCGTTAAGCTCTACGAGCAGAACGAGGACGATGCTATCTACAACAGAGTCACACTTCTTGCTGAGGAGAGACTTGCTTGTGCAGTTATTGATCTCAAGGGTGTAGTTCTTCTCTCTCAGACGACTTGATTAACTTAACGGGGAAGGCTTTTCAGCCTTCCCTTATTTTCGAAAGAAAGGAGGCTCGATAGATATGGAAATCTACATCGTAAACGGCGATGCCAGATGGTATGCCGAAGGCGAAGCTCCTGCAGGTGCGGTTCCTTACGGCAAGAAGCCGGAGAAGGCTCCTGTCGAGGAGAAGCCTGTCGAGAAGGCTATCAAGAAGCCTGCTAACAAAGCGAAGAAGGCAGGTTCGAACAAATGAGTGATTTACTGACACCATGGGGATATAAACTTCTCAACACTGAGAGCCTTCCGAATTTCATAACAGCGCAAGAGTTTGATTCTTTTACTAATTCCAGATTCCACGGCGACACAAGGATTGAAGCAAATATTCCTTCCGCAACTCGTTCCATTCAGAACTACTGCGGATGGCACATTTATCCAAACCTTGCTTGCGAGATGGTTTATCGCGTGTTCGATATCCGTGATTGTTTCGTCGGTCCCGATCTGCTGATTCAGCTTCCGGCGACACTCGTGACCGGTGTTGGATCCATCTTGCTTAATGCGAGACAGGAAGACGACACATGGACAGGAGACGAAGTGACTGGCTACGATCTCGACGAACACGGACTGCTTCGCATCTATGATGTCGGCGGAATAGACAGGAAGTCGAAGATTCGCATCGTGTTTAATGCAGGACTCCCAGAAGCACAGATGGACTTGCTCAAAGAGCTAACCGCGCACCGTGTGGTCCATGCGGTTTCCAGTTCTTACGGAGTGACTTCCGAGAGCGCAGGCGGTGTGTCCGTGACATATAACTCATCATGGGCAGGGAACACGAGATCAACGGCTCTGCCGGATGACAGCAAAGAGATATTGGGGACTTACAGAGTGAAGGGGGTGTTCTGATATGCTTCCTTCTTTCTGTTCACAGAGCATCACGATCATTCGTCCGGGAACTAAAGAAGTCAGAGGCTCGATCGTTCCTGATTGGGAACACACGGCACAGCCCGTCATTGTGGACGGGTGTTCGGTTCAGCCTGCATCTTCTTCACTTTCACTTGACGGTCGTGTTCTTGGTATATCCGATGCGTGGACCGCTTATCTTCCTGAAGGAACAGATGTCAAAGCAGGAGATCACATCCTGTTTGACGGTAACACCTACGAGATCAGCGGAGAGCCGCGAGTGTGGACCGGTGCTTTCACGAGGTCGCATATCCAGTTAAATCTGACCAGATGGGAGGGCTGACCAATGAGTGTGAGATTAGTCTTCAATTCAGACGGTTTCCGTCAGCTCCTCAACGCTCCCGAAGTGGAGCAGCTGGTCACTGAGAAGGCGACCATGATCGCGGAACGGGCGAACTCGGCAAGCGGTCTTGATAGTTTCCAAGCTCATTCAGTCAAGGCGGGAACTCGTTATATCGCGTTCGCAGGAACGACAGACGAGGCAAGCGCACAGGCTGAAGCGGAAGACAAAGTTTTGAGTCAGGCGGTGTATTGATATGGAAATATTGAGAAGTATTGATATTGAGAACATCGTCAGACTGGCTTTAACTGACTACTTCACTATTTACTGCCGACCTCTTCCGTCCAACTTCACCGTGCCGTCTCTCGAAGTTCAGAGAGTCGGTGGAACGGATTCGAACACGATCGACACTTTCGATGTCGTTCTTGATTCGAGAGCGAAGGAACCAGCTGACGCAGACGAACAACTGAGAAACGCAATTGGCGTTTTGAAACAAGTGGCAAAAGACCAAACAACAGCGATTCGATTTATCGAAGTTAATTCATCAGGCTCATGGGGGAGCGATCCTGTTAGGCCTGACCTGGCCATGTGCTCCGCCAGATTAAGAATCGTAGCACATCAAGAGAAAACAACTATTAACAGGAGGTAAACGATATGGCTTCAAATGAAGTTCAGCTCGGAGGCGGTTATGCTTCCGGAATGTTTTACACTGCACCTGCCAACACAGCTCTCCCCACATATCCGGGTGATGATCTGACGGCATGGACAGAAGTTGGTGATATCGACGCAGACGGTATCACCTTTACACCTCGCGACAGCGACACACTCAAGAACTGGGCAGGTCAGCCGAAGAGAGTTATTCCCGGTGCTGATCCTGCAACAGTTTCAGCTAAGATCATGGACACAACGAAGGCTGCGCTCACAGCGATCTTCGGTTCTGTCACCGAGACCGCTGCTACTGCCGACCATGGTAAGCTCCTCACGATTGACACGGATGCCAAGCCTGCCGCTGCTGCTTTCCTTTTCGTAATGAAGGACGGCGACGACATGAAGATCCTTGGCACATCCAATGGTCTCATCAGTGAGCTTGGCGATGTCACATTCAAGAATGACGAAGCAATCGAGTGGGAAGTTACCATCCAGGGCAACTGGACACTCGTTTGCGATGACGGACAGACAATTTAAGGAGATACGGAAAAATGGCTGAGGTTTTCAAGTTCCAGAAAAAGAAGAAGGTCTATTTCAATGTGGAGATAGACGACGAAGTAATCTCGCTCCCGATGGGAGCATCAATGCCGACAGGTTTATATGACAAGCTCGCGAATATCACAAAGCTCACGGAGGTCATCAAAGGCAACGGGAGCAATTCAGAGAAGCTCGAAGCAAACTCGAAAGTCTTCAGCGAACTGATTGATATATATGAGTCAATCATCCCGAAGGAAGTCTTTGAGAGATTAGGATTTAAGGATTGGGCGGTGGAAGACCTGATCGCGTTATTCAACGCATGGCAGGAAGCCGCTCTGAAGTTCCAGGGGATCTCCCTGGGGGAATCGCAAGCCTCTGCGAGTTCGTAAACGGACACAAAGAGGCGATTGAATATGACTTGATAACCTCAGCCGGTATCGAGTTAAGCGAAGTTGGAAGCTCCCTGTCGATGGGAGCTTTCTCTTCGTTCGTCAAAGCTCTTCCGAATAACTTTGATTCGGCACTTTGGCGATCAACTCACGAAGACACCGCACTGTGGGCTACTACTTTGAGGACGAACGCACTTCTGGCAGATATATTCGACGTTTTGTCACAGATCAACGCGAACCTGTGTGCCGGATTCAGCCACAAGAAATCCTCAAAGATAACACCAATGCCGCGACCTTGGAGCGAGGGCAAGACCAAGACCAAGAAGATTGGCAAGGGTGCGCTTCCGAAGAATGAACTTCGGGAGTGGATAAAGAACTACAAGAGAAGGAGCTGATTCGATATGGCGAATATTGAACTCGCGAGAGCCTATGTGACGATAGTGCCATCAATGGAAGGCGCGCAGGAGACGATCGCTTCCGAGTTATCCGGTGTTGATTTTTCATCGCAGGGTTCGGCAGGCGGTGCGGACTTTGGCGATGCGTTCTCTTCTGCTTTGCTCGGTGCGGGTTCCATCGCTCTGTCCATCGGTTCCCAGATAGCAAGCGGACTTGCGGAAGGCGCGACAGCCCTGGCTAATTTCACAGCACAGGGCGGTGCGTATGCCGACGAAGTTCTGACCATGAGTACGAATACTCATATCGCGACGGAAGACCTTCAGGCATATATGTATGCGGCTGAATTAGTCGATGTCTCAACAGAGACTTTGACTTCTTCCATGGCTCGAAATGTCCGAAGCATGAACAGCGCGGCAGACGGCACAGGAGCAGTCGCCGATGCTTATGCAGCTCTCGGAGTTGCGGTCACAGATTCAGACGGCAACTTGAGAGACTCCCAGACTGTTTACTGGGAGTTGATTGACGCACTCGGTCAGGTCGATGACTACACACAGCGCGACGCGCTCTCCATGCAGATCTTCGGTCGTTCAGCACAGGACTTGAACAGTCTTATCGCAGTTGGATCCGATGGCATGGCACAATATGCGCAGCAGGCACAGGAAGCGGGTGCAATCCTTGATGGAGATACACTCGAAGCATTTGGCGCTTTTGATGATGTGACACATCAGCTCGATTCAGGAATGCAGGCGGCGCAGAATGCACTTGGCACGATATTGCTCCCGATCCTCACAGAGATGGGGACCAGCGGTGTTGACTTGCTCGGTCAGTTCACACAGGGCATCCTTGCGGCAAACGGCGATATTACACAGATGGGAGCCGTGTTTGACACAATCGTTCCACAGCTCACGAGCCTGATATCAACCTATCTTCCTACACTGGTTGATATAGCGACAACGATCATCATCACTCTGGCGAATGCCTTAATTGCAAATGCGCCAACCATTCTGAGCGGCGCGGGAGAAGTCCTATTCGCCATCTGTGAAGGGATAATTGCTGTCCTTCCTGAGCTGGCACCTGTAGCGGCAGACCTCATCGTCAGACTGGTCGAATTTTTAATTGAAAATTTGCCAACCGTGATCGATTCGGCAGTTTTGATTATCATAGCCGTCACGGAGGGCATCGCCAACGCCCTTCCGGAGCTCATCCCAGCCGTAATTCAGTGCATATATACAATAACTGAGACATTAATGGAACACCTCGATGAGATCATCGCTGCGGCGCAGGATCTCTTCTTCGGAATCGTTGAAGGCCTTATCCAGGCTACGCCAACCATTCTCGCTGAGATCCCGACACTCATCACATCCATGCTTGAGGAATTTGGACAGCTCGGACCACAGCTCGTAGAAAACGCATTCTCATGGGGCGCAGATTTAATTGACAGCCTTATTGATGGAATCAATTCACTTCTGGGTAACTTGGGAAGCACGGTTTCTGATGTTGCTTCGACAATCGCCTCATATCTCCATTTCAGTGTCCCTGATAGGGGACCTCTCTCAGATATGGATGTCCACGGTGGCGCAGGTCTCATGAGGTCCTTCATTGAAGGAATCGAAGATGGTGGACCTGAACTCGAGGCGACTCTGAACAGGACACTGTCACTCCCGACTATGGCTGCACCGGAGCTGATATCTGATATGAGCGGGACAGGCGGAAACATCGTCATTCCTGTCAATATCGGTCAGGAGAGGCTCGACACTATCCTCATCAGAGCTGACCAGCTCGCGACATACAGAAGAGGGAACTAATCATGGCGAATGTAATATCACTAAAACTCGACAATATAACACTCGATTTGACGAATGATAAATATTCGGAGAGCTTCAAGAATGTCGATTCACTGAAGACTTCAGAAGCAGGAACCACACTTCGAGCAGTGGTAAGAACAGGCATTCCTTCTCTGTCCGTGGCTTATAAGTGTGACGGCACCGAGAAGGGCAAACTTGACACACTCAACCGTGCTTCAAAGTTGACTTGCAAGCGATGGAATGAAGAGAGTGGGGCTGTTGTCACATGGCACTGCTTCATGACGAACTATTCCGCTGATCTGATCCTTGAGACTGCAACAACCCGATTTTACAAAGTGAGCTTCAAACTGGAAGACTTGGAGGACTGATATGTATTCCGTATCGAACGACTATTTGACCGCGATCACAAGTAATGCGCGGGCGCATAAGATATCAGGAACCGTCCGAGGCACTTCCTTCGACGATGGAGATATTATTCGCAATTCGTTCGTCTATAAGAATCAGTTCTGCCCCGCGACAGAGATTGAGCTGGGCGGTGTGTATGTCGGCGAATTAGACCTGACTTTCACAGAAGCATTCGCCAACACTATGAACATCCGAGGCTCTTGGAGAGGGCTTTCCATCACGATCTCGTTCGGTGTGGAGCTTGAAGACAGCACCTTCGAATACATTCCGATTGGAGTATTCACGATTGAGCAGGCAGTGTGGAGCGATGCAGGGCTCAAAGTTGTCGCTTACGACAATATGAGCAAGTTTGACGCAACGGCTCAATTCACCACAACAGCAGGGAGTTTGTTCGACTTACTCTCCCTGATCTGCACTGAATGCAGCGCGACTCTGGGGATGACACAGGCAGAATGTGAAGCTCTCCCGAACGGAACAGAGGTTCTGACACTTGTCGGAGGCTCGTCCATTGTGACTTACCGCGATATGCTGTCACAACTTGCGGCAGCAGTCGGATGCTTCGCCACGATAGACAGGTCCGGATATCTGGTCTTCAGACCGATGCCGGACACATCGGTCATCACTGATGAGATTCCCGCGAAATTGAGATATTCGACTTCATTCTCTGATTACACGAGTTTCTATTCAGATCTTGAAGTTCAGAATATGGTCGATGACACCATTTCGCTCTACTTCAATACCAGAAGTGGCGGACTGACTATGAAGATCGGCGCGAACCCGTTCTTGCAGTACGGTGAGGATGCAGATCTCGACAGACAGAGACAGGCTGTCATTGATTCGCTGGATTCATTCAGCGCGACACCATTCTCTGTGTCAATACTTCCGAATCCTGCCTATGATCTCGGCGATGTGATTCGATTCACGGGCGGTATCGGTGCGAATTCTATCGGAGTCATCATGTCTTACACGATCAAGATGGACTGCACCGTCATCGAAGGCTATGGAGAGAATCCAGCAGCTTCAACCGTAATGAGTAAAGAAGAGAAGCAGATCGCTTCAAACGCGAAGAACAGCAAGTCTCAAGGAATTACTTACTATCCGTTTATTAACGCAGATGGTATCACGTTGTCGCATACAGAAAAGAAGATATATGAGATCTATTTCGCGACAGCTGACCAAACGACTGTAACACTATGGCATGAGCTGAAGATTCTGTCAGCTCTTGATGGCTCCACGCAGAAGGTCAAACTGCACTACTACTATGACGGCGGTTTGATCGAGTATGAACCTATCAATACTTACGGAGAGAATGGATATCATCTCTTCAAGGGAGACTACTGGCTCGTCAATGTTGCTCCGGGAGTCGTTCACAGATTCAAGGTTGCAGCTTCCATCGACTCAGGTTCCGCGACTATAGCGGCGGGTGATGTTCATGCTCTGTTAATGGGGCAGAAGATGGATGCTTCCACAGGCGGAGAAGACGGATATCTTTCACTCACAGACGAATACACGCCTCTCGTTTCCGGCCCTGTCTTCAATGCGGATCTGACCGAGAGTGTGACACTCACCACAGCGCAGAGCATGGAGACTTTCTATCTATCGACTGTATCAGGTGATGGAATCGCTACAACAGGCGGTGACAATATTGTTATATCAGGAGGGAATGAATAATGGCAAATGTGGAGATAAATCAGCTCCCGAGTGGGACACTCGATCCCGAGACCTCAATGCTTGCGACCGATAACTTGGTCAACGGTGCGTATGGTTCATATAGCACGACTCCAAAAAATATAGTTGATTCGTGCATTACGAAGTTGCAGGCGACTTTGGAGGCAGGGAACACTTCTCTCCTCTTCCAAGATCCTCATATCAAAGACGGCTCCTGTATCGAGTATTTCACGGTTCCGCGTGGAGTTTATCCGACTAATGAGCAGGCTGTTCCGGGAGTCCTCAATCTGACATTCCCGGAACTCTCGTATGACCTAAATGTCACAGTGAGGATCATAGGATGATTTATTTCAAAGCATACCCGAACAGGAATCTTCCGCCGACACCGTCAGAGTGGGGACTTGAACTATATGATTTCGACCTGTCTTCGAGCAATCCTGACGATGATATTACTATGGACGGATTTTATCAGATTCTCTTTAATGTAGATACAGATGCTTCAGCTGTCGATAACAATAACAACATCGGTCTTATCGCTCAGTTGGATGAAAGCAGTGTTTACTATCAGCCAGAGCCGTATAAAATGAATGCCTCGATGCAGATCACGATCAATTCATATTGCCTTGTGGTTTATATTGTCGGAAGAATTCATTTCAGCGATTCTGATTCTGAACACATAGCAATCGGAGAAATGTCCGGTGCGTCTCGTCAGTTCGTCGGTGATTACAGAAATACCGATATCCGAATTACAAACCTAATAGGATGCAAGTATGTTGTCGAATACAAAGACGGCAACGGTGATTGGCAGGTGCTTGTTAGCACCGATTCAAAGGGAATACCTGTAGAGTGGGAAGAAGGTCATATAGGGGAATGGCAGCATATAATCGCTTGGGATAAAGTTCCTGTTAATGACTATATCTGTATAGGCAAATGGTATGGCGGTATCGCTTACCATCAGTTCGATGGCCATGTGAATTACTTAAAAGTGAGGTGATCTTGTGTTTCAAGGAAAAGTCAGACTTGAATTGCGTGACGCGAAGACGGACCGCATTCTTAAAAGAATAGTAGGAAAGAACACCATCACTCCGTTCGTTGCTCAGGCTATCTCAAGGGGCGACTTCAACGGCATTATGGACAGAACGAAGATGATGCCCGTTGCACAGAACTGGTTCGGAGGCTGCATCCTCACTGATAAGACGAACCCGACAGCAGGCGACACTTTTGGAATGGTCGCAGGTGATGCGGAGATCGTCGCCACAGCGGGTAACGATGCTTACACAGGGAACAACTTAAGAAGAGGCTCAGCTGATAACTCTTCGGGCATGACTGGTCCGATAACAGACGGCTACCGCTTCGTGTGGAGATGGAACGAAACCCACGGCAACGGACACATCGAGTCGGTGTGCTTGACCAGACCGAACCTGGCTAAAGTACACTTTAAGGTCGCAGGCAATCTCGACTATGAAGACGATCCGACTCTTCCCATGACTTTCGCGAACGAGTCGCTTTCAAACGGAACTGTCGCGATGTCGAATGACCTTATGAAGCTGACCGTCATCGACTACGAACGAGAGATTGGGTACAAGGTTTGGTATGAAGGCGACACGACAGAGGGTGAGATCAAGATTGAAGAGTATGCACTCAACACGAAGATTCTGCATCTGACCGGAGCTTCCCTCGATATCCGGGAACAGATAGGAAGCACTCATATCATCAGTATGGAGAGTGGTATTCCTTATGCCATGTCAGAAAGACACATTTTCGAGAACACGACAGTCGTGTATGTCGGAAATCTGCTTCACTATATCTTTGTGAATGTCGGATCCAATCAGCTTGTTGACTATGTGATTGATCCATCAGACTTCACACTGGTCACGACTTATTCAAGGACTTACACCGATTTAACTTTCCCGACCTGGGCGGGGAGCCTGGTCGATTTCACCACGAATGTAAAGGACGGAATGTGGATCGAATACGATAACGGAGTTCCGTATCTGTATGCAGTCGCAGAAGTCAATTCCGTGCTGAAAGTCGTTCAGTGCGGTCTTTCAGATTCGTCATGGACTGAAGTTTGTGACGATCCGATTGCTTCAGACAAGAACGGAGTGTGGATAGGTCTTCCGAACGGAGACCGCTACAAGGCGTTGAGAAACGGCACATCGGCACTCTACTGGCACAACGATAAATGGTATAGAACGAATCTGAATGATTACCATGTGCAGGGCAATCTGCTTCAGGGCATCCACAGTGGTGATCTGTATGGAACGAATATCATGAAGATGGACTCCAACAGGCCCGCAGCTGCGAACTGGACCTGTTCCCTGGATGCGTTCTTCCCATGGGTATCGACAGTTTATAACTTGAACAGTGTGGACTTCGTTGATAAGAACCTGAACCACACAATGACCTTAATCTATGAAATAACAGAAAATTAAAATACAAAGGAGATCAAGAAAATGGCAGTTGTTATCACACGAATTTGGAGACAGGAAGAGGATGAGAAGAAGATGCTCGCGAGCTTGTATGCTGACGAGAAGACCGACCTCACCGACGAAATGGAGTTTGCTGACGATTACAAGCTCGAGGGTGGCTCCACCGCTGTCACGGCAGACGGCGATGTGGCTATCTGTGACTCAGAAGGTGCATGGCATTGGCTGGAGGCTTGATATATGTTTAATACAAAAACAATCATTCTTGCCAAGGCTTTGCGTCCTGACCTCAACTTCGCATCACCTGGGGCGGAAGAACTCGTCTGGCTGAAGATTGCTTCACGATACGCATCCGGCAACCCCGTCCGCGACGCCACGATCTCGAACGGCATAGCCTATTTCGACCGAGTGAGTGTGTCACAGCCTCTCGTATCTCTGAAACTGAATATCCCTGTAACACAGACAGGTAGTGGCACTCCTTCTCCCGACAACATCCGTGATATAGTGGGTGTGCAGGGCGTGAATGTTTCGAGGACAGGGAAGAATTTATTTAGTGGTCAGAACATCACAGAACGCTCATATATCACTTCAAGTGGCGATATTAAAAATACAGGAGGTTGGAATGTATCAGATTATATTCCTGTATCGGCTAATACAGTATATACTTTTACACCAAATACGACCGGTGGCAATATGGCTCATAATGCTTTTTATGATTCAAATAAAAATCTTCTCGGCGTATCGCCTACGAGCAATTTCACTTTTACAACGCCTGTAAATTGTAAATTTGTTAGACTGTCGTTCAGAAGTTCATCTTATGATATTCAGTTTGAACACGGCAACACCGCCACACCCTACGAGCCATACACAGGCAACACCTATCCGATTACTTTCGGTCAGACAGTATATTCTGCTAATCTTGATGTTTTGACAGGGAAATTGAGTATTACGCATGCGTATCGAATTTATAACGGAAGTGAAGATTGGCGAATTTCATCGACAGGAAATAATTATTATATCGAAATTGGTGTTAATGCCATGATTCAAGATACAATTATTGCTAATGAGTTTGAAAATCCACATCGTGCGCCGACAGTTGATTATATTGGAATATATAACACATCAAAATTTATTCAAGTAAGACCTTCAACGGCTGAATTGGATTTGCAGGCGTGGAAAACATGGCTTAACTCGAATAATCTAAAAGTTGTCTATGAACTTGCCAATCCTATCGAAGTGCAGTTGACACCGACACAGATAACAACTCTCATCGGTGAGAATGTCATTTTCGCTGATGTGGGCGATATTACAGAATGTAAATACACGAGGAAGTGAGGAATAAATATGAAGATTGATTGGAAAAGGAAGCTCACATCGAGGAAGTTTTGGTTGGCTGTCGCATCTTTCGTGACCATGCTGATTGTTTACTTCACAGGCGATGCGGAGAAAGCCGAGAAGGTTTCCGCACTCATCATGGCGGGGGCATCGGTTATCGCTTTCGTGATAGGTGAAGGATTGGCTGACGGAGGGCATATAGGTGAATGACACTCTTTTGGCGGGAGCCGTGGCGATAATCACGGCTTCAGCCATTTGGCAATTTGTTCAGTTCCTTATAGTCCGCAAGGATAACCAAAGCGCATCGTTCAAGAAGATTGAGAGCGCTATCGAAACTTTATCCGACAAGGTGGACCGCAATCAGGCTATACTTGCGAGAACTCATATCCTCCGCTTCGATGACGAGCTTATCAACGGCATCGAGCACTCGAAGGAATATTTCAGTCAGCAATTACAGGACATAGACACCTATGAGGCGTACTGTCAAGAACATCCTGATTTCAAAAACAATTACGCGGTCCTCGCAGCTGACCATATCAAGCAGACATACAAGGAACTACTCGAGAAGGGAGAATGGAAACGATGACCTATCTTGAAACAATCAACTCGGCTGTCAATTATGCGGTCGGAATCGCGAACGATGATTCCCACGGATATGACCAGATTGGGCGCTGGGGACCTGACTACGACTGTTCTTCTCTCATCATATCTTCATGGGAGCAGGCTGGTGTTCCTGTCAAAAAAGCTGGCGCGACTTACACAGGGAACATGAGAGCTGCATTCGAGAAATGCGGGTTCAAAGCTATCCCGTTTGGCTCGGTCGGAGTTCTCCTGAAGGGTGATGTCCTTCTGAACGAGAAGCACCACACTGCCATGTTCATCGGTGACAACAAGGTCGTGCAGGCTTCTTCCAACGAGAAGGGTGGCATCTACAACGGGAAGGACGGCGACCAGACAGGAAAAGAGATTGCGGTCTCGAATTACTATGTATATCGCAAAGGCTGGGACTATGTTCTCAGATATTCCAAGAAAGACAATGAGGTGGTCAAAGTGAATATTGAAATGACACAGATACAGTCCGGCTCAAACTGCGCAGAAGTCGGAACTCTTCAGGCTCTTCTCAATGCTCTGGGCTTCGTCGGCAAGAATGGCAAGTCTCTGAACACTGACCATGATTTCGGGAGCAACACGGACTATGCGGTTCGAAATTTCCAGAAGTCAGTCGGTCTCAATCCTGACGGCATTGTCGGGAAGAAGACCTGGGACAAAATCCTCAAAGCTGATTATTGATTGTCAAGAGCGGCAGCCCCCTTTCTATATAACCACAATCAAGCATACAATCCTCCAATATATAGTTATTGACGCAGTCCTTCCCTTGCCGCTCGGGGAAGGACTTTTTTATTGCCTGAAATTGCAAAATACCGCAGAAGTCTTTGGGCAAATCTTTGGGCAAAATATGTCCGCAAGTGGAAAACAGTCAGGTGTCTCAAGTCCGCAAACCATAGAAAATACGGCATTTTTGTTCATGGCTGAACATACATAAGTGGGTTCAAACCCCACAGTTTCCACCAGTGCAAAGCCTTGAGCCATAAGGATTTCAAGGCTTTTCGTTTGCTTCTTTGGGCAAACTTTGGGCAAATCTGTCTGAAAAGGTCAAATCGACTATCTCCGCAGCTCGTCTCGATTCACCGTCAAGGATGTGACCATAGACTTCGAACGTCGGCATGGATGCGGAGTGTCCGACGATATCCTTGACCATCTGCTCCGGCATGACATTCTTCATCAGCGAGATGAAGGTGTGACGGAGTGAGTACGGTGTGCCTGGAAGGTTCCGCTCTTCCTTGAGCCTGTTCCACGACTTCCTCATGGCGATCTGTGTTCCGTTGGATCCATCGCGAGAACAGAATATCCAGTCCGTGTGAAGTTTGAGTTCCTTGTTCCGTTCGACGGTATCATTCAAGATCACGGACGCGAGCCTGCCGATCGGGATGATCCTGCGCGCGTTCTTATTCTTTCCATCGGTGATATATCCCCGGTCATTTATCGCGCGCTGGATGGATATATGGTCGCCGTGGATGTCGGAAGTCTTGAGTCCCAGCAGCTCTCCCGGGCGAAGTCCTGTCAGGATCGCGAGACAGAAAGCCGGATGGAACCATTCATCGGATGGTTCGAATAGTCTTTGAACATCATCGAGCTGAAGTATCTCCTTCTCCTTCTTCTCACGGCCTTGAGGGATATACAGATTCGATCTCAGGAGCTCGCATTGATAATCGGCATAACCGAATTTGACGATCCCCATGATGATCGAGCGTAGGTTGGAGAGTGTCTTATGTGATAACGGCTTCCCTGACGCGCTGTGTGCGTCGTTAATGAGGTTCTGCCACTCTCGACTACTAACTTTACATATTTTCTTACTCGCTAATTTAGGGGCTATGTAGAGCCGTATATAAGCACTCGCTTGAAAGTAAGAACCGGAGGTTTCACCGCGCCTTGCTTTCAGATCTTCGAGATACTCAGCAGCCACCGTGCCGACCGTCTTCTCTCCGGAGCCTTCACCGAAATACCAGGCATCGTACTTCTTCTGACATTCACGCCTGCCCTTCGCTCCGGGAACGGAAGACGAGAACGAGAACTTCCGTCCGT
>Ga0326513_10001366_pt1 | contig 19295 bp, 16 predicted proteins | sample 2_2465_0518_D_FD_203654 | JGI IMG/M metagenome (GOLD analysis project Ga0326513, IMG submission 203654) | Bovine rumen microbial communities from UC Davis, California, United States - 2_2465_0518 | ecosystem: Host-associated > Mammals > Digestive system > Stomach > Rumen | place: USA... | reverse complement strand
CACCATGAGAGCCTACGCCCTTGCCGCCCCAAGTGAGCGACTTGATATGTTCGTCTTTCAGTACAGCCTTCAACTTGGGTGATGTAAGTTCTTGGGGACACATCGGCGCCACCTGACGGTCGAAAACTTCTTCTGCCTCAGTCATGAGTTTTCCTAACATCTCGGCATTTCCTTCGGCCATATACTTGATTGCCTTTTGCACGATTTCCTGGTTTTTCACACCCAGCGCATCGTGCTCCTGACGCTCTTTTTCGTTTGAAGGGAATGGATAGGCCTTGTTCAGGTCCCGGAGAATCTTGATGGTGTCCTTCACGCCACACAGATCGGCAAACACCCAATAGAGGTGCTTCTTTACATTCAGCGTCTGCACTTCCACCTCATCGCCGTCGAAAGTCATCAGCGAAGGCTTCACACCGAAGGCACAAGCCTGATCTAATCGGCCACAACGGCTGCTGGTGCGCAGTTCACCTAAATAGGCGATATTCATCTCGCCCATTGTGTTGAGGTTTAGCTTATATATAAGATTGAACGCGCGTGCCACGAGCACACAAATAGCTGCACTCGACGAGAGACCGCTCTTCATGGGAAGTGTCATGTCGGTAATGCGGATGCGAACGCCACCCACCTTATACCATTCCAGCATGTAGGAGGCCACGCCGGCGCAGTAGCAGAAGAAAGATCCCGACTTGGCAATCCGTTTCAGCTCCTGTTCGTCCATACGGCAGGCAAAGTCGTTCCACTTGCCACTGATCTGGTTGGCGGAACTCTGTACTTCGAAGATGCTCGATTTCTCAACTTCGGCATAGATACCCTGTTCTATACCTGTTACTATAGCAGCACCGGCAGGAATGTCGGCATTCATTGTGCGGTAGTGTCCAGCCCAGTCTGTATGCTCACCGAAAAGACAGAGACGACCTGGTACGAATAGCTTTAGCATATAAGTGTTTCTTAGTAGTTATTGACATTATTTTCATGCAAAGGTACGTATTTTTATTTTAGTAGAAAGGGCAAGTAACGATTTTTTTGGTGCAATTGAGATAAAAAAAGTTAAAACTGCAATAAAGGAGTGAACTAAAGTCCTGTAACTCACGGAAAAGCAGTACCTTTGCACCCGCTTTATGTACACACAGTTCACATAATGTCCAATTTTATTAATTAACAAACAACATTTTAAGTAATTATGTCTGAATTAACAAAGAACGTGATGCCGCTCGAAGGATTCGATTGGGATGCATTCGAGAATGGTACCACTGCGAACGTGAGCAAGGAAGAACTTGACCGCGCTTACGACGAAACCCTGAACAAGGTGGCCGACCATCAGGTGGTCGACGGCAAGGTGATCTCTGTCGATAAGAAAGAGGTTGTCGTCAACATCGGCTACAAGAGCGACGGTATTATCCCCGCTTCTGAATTCCGCTACAATCCCGACCTGAAGGTGGGTGACGTTGTAGAGGTCTATGTGGAGAGTGCTGAGGATAAGAAGGGTCAGCTCCTTCTCTCTCACAAGAAGGCTCGCCTGTCGAAGGCTTGGGATCGCGTCAATGCAGCTCTCGAGGAGCAGCAGGTCATCCAGGGATTCATCAAGTGCCGCACGAAGGGCGGTATGATTGTCGACGTGTTCGGCATCGAGGCTTTCCTGCCCGGTTCGCAGATCGACGTTCACCCCATACGCGACTACGATCAGTTCGTAGGCAAGACCATGGAGTTCAAGGTGGTGAAGATCAACCAGGAGTTCCGCAATGTGGTTGTTTCGCACAAGGCTCTTATCGAGGCTGAACTCGAAGCTCAGAAGCAGGAGATTATCTCTAAGCTGGAGAAGGGCCAGATTCTCGAAGGTACTGTCAAGAACATCACGAGCTACGGCGTGTTCGTAGACCTCGGTGGTGTAGACGGACTCATTCATATCACCGACCTCAGCTGGGGCCGTGTTGACGATCCTAAGAAGGTGGTCGAGCTTGACCAGAAGATCAATGTCGTTATCCTGGATTTCGACGAGGAGAAGAAGCGTATTGCTCTCGGCCTGAAGCAGCTCACTCCGCATCCTTGGGATGCTCTGGATGCTGACCTCAAGGTGGGTGACAAGATTACCGGTAAGGTGGTTGTCATTGCTGACTATGGTGCATTCGTTGAGGTGCAGCCTGGTGTCGAGGGTCTCATTCACGTTTCAGAGATGTCTTGGAGCCAGCACCTGCGTAGCGCTCAGGAGTTCCTGAAGGTAGGCGACGAGGTAGAGGCTGTTATCCTGACCTTGGACCGCGACGAGCGCAAGATGTCGCTTGGCATCAAGCAGCTGAAGGAAGATCCTTGGGAGACCATCGAGGTGAAGTATCCTATTGGCTCGAAGCACACCGCAAAGGTTCGCAACTTCACCAACTTCGGCGTATTCGTCGAGCTGGAGGAGGGTGTCGATGGCCTGATTCATATCAGCGACCTCTCTTGGACCAAGAAGGTGAAGCACCCCAGCGAGTTCACACAGGTGGGCACTATGATCGATGTTGTTGTGCTCGATATCGACAAGGAGAACCGTCGTCTCAGCCTTGGTCACAAGCAGCTTGAGGAGAATCCTTGGGATGTCTTCGAGGGACAGTACACCGTTGGATCGGTTCACACTGGTAAGATTACTGAGTTGCTCGAGAAGGGTGCAGTTGTTCAGCTCGCAGAGAATGTCGAGGGCTTCGCAACTCCGAAGCACCTGGTGAAGGAAGATGGCTCACAGGCTCAGCTGGGTGAGGAACTTCCCTTCAAGGTGATTGAGTTCAACAAGGATTCCAAGCGTATCATCCTGTCTCACAGCCGCACCTTCGAGGATGCTCAGCGTGAAGAGAAGCGTGCTGCCCGCAAGGCTGCTGCTCCCCGTCAGAAGAAGGATGAAGCTCCGAAGATTGAGAATGTTGCAGCTTCCACCACGCTCGGTGATATCGACGTGCTGGCTCAGCTCAAGGCTCAGATGGAGAAGGGCGAGTAATTGGAAAAATAAGAGAATAAAAAACTGATATTATAAAAAGGACTGCGCATTGTTGTTGGCAAGAAGACACATTGCGCGGTCCTTTTTCTTTCTTTTATTAGCTTATTCTTTTATTCATTACTTTTTCCTCCTCTTTTTTTATTCTTTTATTATTAAATCCTTTTTTCTATTATTTTCTTTTGAACGGTCTTGTATTGGAAGGTGGAGCCATGCGAGGGCTCTTCACAAGTGGCATCATTGATGTGATGATGGAACATAACGTATGGCCCGATGGAGTCATCGGCGTATCGGCAGGTGCAGCATTTGGCTGTAACATGAAGTCACGCCAACCCGGACGCGCTATTCGCTATAACATGCGCTTTGCTAACGACAGCCGTTACAGCGGATGGCGTTCACTATTCACCACAGGCAACTACTTCAATGCAGAATTTGCCTACCACACCATGCCTACTTCCCTCGACCTGTTCGATGATGAGGCCTTCGAAAAGAATCCTATGGCGTTCTATGCTGTATGCACCAATGTAGAGACTGGCGAGGCCGTCTATAAGAAGTTGGAGAAAGCAGAGCGTGATACCTACGATTGGATACGTGCCTCTGCCTCTATGCCACTTCTATCACGGGTGGTAGAACTTGAAGGCTATCGGTTGCTTGATGGAGGTGTGGCCGACAGTATCCCTTTAGAACGTTTCGAACAGATGGGTTATGATAACAATGTGGTCATCCTCACTCAGCCGGAAGGCTACCAAAAAGCTCACAATCCTTTCATGCCACTAATGCGTTTGGCCCTGCACAGCTATCCTCGCATGATTGAAGCTATGGATCATCGGCATCTCATGTATAACCGCCAATTGAAATATGTACGCGAAGCTGAGCGTGAGGGCCGCTGCCTCGTTATCCGTCCAGACGAAAAAATCCCCATTGGCCACGTTTCTCATGACCCCGACGAGATGCGACGTGTCTATGATATCGGATATGCAGCCGGCCAAAGAATGATTAGCGAGATAAAAAAGTTCTACGACAAGTAAGGGAAGATTAGTAGCCAAAAACGTTAATCTTCCAAAATCGCTTTCTTATATCGGCTTTATTGTGTAACTTTGCTGTTGAATATGAGAATAGACATCATCACCGTACTGCCCGAGATGCTTGAGGGCTTCGTACACGAAAGCATTCTGGCCCGTGCAGAGAAAAAAGGGCTGGCTGAAATACGTTTGCACAATCTGCGTGACTATACATTAGATAAATGGCGCCGTGTGGATGACTATCCCTACGGCGGCTCTGCCGGTATGGTGATGCAATGTGAGCCTATTGATCGCTGCATCACAGCCTTGAAGGCCGAGCGTGACTATGACGAGGTTATCTTCACGTCGCCAGACGGTGAACGTTTCGACCAGCATATTGCCAACGAGTTATCGCTCAAGGGAAATTTGATTATCCTCGCCGGACATTACAAAGGTATTGACCAGCGTGTACGCGATCATCTTATCACTCGTGAAATCAGCATTGGCGACTTTGTGCTGACTGGTGGCGAGCTTGTTGCAGCAATGATTGCCGATGCGGTGGTACGCGTAGTGCCAGGAGTTATTGGCGACGAGCAGAGTGCGCTGAGCGATTGCTTCCAGGATGATATCCTTGCGGCTCCCATCTATACCCGACCAGCCGACTATAAAGGTTGGAAAGTGCCGGAGATACTGCTCAGCGGCAATGAAGCAAAGATACGAGCTTGGGAACTTGACCAAGCAATAGAACGTACTCGTCGTCTACGACCGGATTTGCTTAAATAACGTGAGTTAGACGAATTTAGAAGAGGGTTATTTGATTGTCGATAGCCCTCTCACATGCTTTCCCTGTTATACCTTTCGCTTTCCCTTCTCGGGCAACAGCCAAAAACTCGCGTTTTATTAATCCAAATCGAAGTATTAGCTAACCTATTTAATAGTAAAATGTGTGGTTTTGCTGAGTAAAATGTGTGGTTTTGCTGAGTAAAATGTGTGGTTTTGCTGAGTAAAATGTGTGGTTTTGCTGAGTAAAATGTATGGTTTTGCTGAGTAAAATGTGTGGTTTTGCTGAGTAAAATGTATGGTTTTGGTATTAGATACATTAAGCCATTTCTCAGAATGGGTCATTGATTACGCTGTTGCTCTGTTGTACAAGTATAATTGCACAGCAACGACAAAGCGTTAGTTAAATAGAAGTATAAGGTAAAAGAAAAGAGGTAAAAGAATCTTCCTTTACCTCTTTTTTCGCTTTATTACCTTCTAATTATTCCTATTTTTTCGCCTTGAACATCTCTGCCTGCTGGCTGATGAGTTCTTTGTCATTGAAGTAGTCTATCCGCATGGCCTTGCGTACTTCGTCCATAGTCTGTGCGGCCACTTCGCGAGCTTGCTCCGTTCCTTTTCTCAGGATATTGTAGATTTCAGGAATATCCTGTTCGAACTCATGGCGACGCTGGCGCATAGGCTCCAGGAACTGTGTCAGCACCTGATTGAGGAACTTCTTACATTTCATATCGCCCAGACCACCGCGACGATAGTGATCCTTCAGCTCGTCCAGATTCTTGTATTCCGGCCAGAAGTTGGCAAAGTCTTCATCGGTAGAGAAAGCGTCAAGATAGGTGAAGACAGCATTGCCCTCCACATTGCCTGGGTCATCGACACGCAGATGGTTAGGGTCGGTGAACATGGAGCGAACTTTCTGCCATACCTCATCAGCCGAGTCAGAGAGGTAGATGCAGTTGCCTAACGACTTAGACATCTTCTCCTTGCCATCGGTGCCCGGCAGACGGCGGGCCGTCAAATTCTCAGGAAGCAGGATATTAGGTTCAACCAGAACTTCTGCATAAACCTGATTAAAGCGTCGAACCAGTTCGCGAGTCACCTCCAACATGGGTTCCTGATCTTCGCCGGCAGGGACTGTCGTTGCCTTGAACAGCGTAATATCAGCAGCCTGACTGACAGGATAGCAGAAGAATCCTAAGGGGATATTGGCCTCGAAGTTGCGCATCTTGATTTCCGTCTTCACCGTCGGATTACGCTGTACGCGAGAAACGGTGATTAGGTTCATCAGATAGGTGGTCAGCTCTGCCAGTTCTGGAATCTGACTCTGGATGAAGAGTACACATTTATTGGGATCCAGTCCGGCTGCAAGGTAGTCAAGTGCTACATTGATAATGTTCTGACGGATCTTCTCTGGATTATCGGCATTGTCAGTTAAAGCCTGCACATCGGCCATGAAAACAAACATGCGGTCGTAGTCACCCGCATTTTGCAACTCTACGCGACGACGGAGTGAACCTACGTAATGCCCTAAATGGAGCTTACCCGTAGGACGGTCGCCAGTAAGAATAACTTTTCCCATATTTCCTTTTTATAATCTAATAGTTTTTGTTCTTTGCTATTTACCAGTCATCATTCTCATTGCCCACAAGGCCGTTCTTGATGGCTTCTTCGATTTTGTCAAGCACCACGTTGGAGTAGGCATGCGTCATCACAAGCGCCTTGGCGCTGGTGCGCTTGGCACCGTGAGAGTCTTTCTCAACGAAAGGATAGCAGGTGTTCAACGGCCATACCTCATCGTAGAGATCACGATTGGTAATGTTCTGTTTCTTGCGCTTCTGATCATCAAAGGTGCCGGCATCCTTGTCAAGAAGGGCACCCAGCACGCCACCGCTTATGTCGCGCAGGATGTCGAAATTCTGAACTGTATAAGTGACGCGAAGCTTCCCTTCCTTGATGTCAATCTTGATGATAGGCGTGATGCTGACACTATACTGGTTCAACCCACCCGTATGGGTGGCAATGTTCTCCATCGTAGCATTGATAATGATGCAACCAGACTCCTTGTCATTCAGGGTGATGGCCTGCTTGTCCTTGAAGGTGGCTGTCACCCAGTAGTTCGCCAACACATAAAGCTGCTGTTTGGTCTTGCCTGGAGCCTCGATGATTTGCTGATAGGTGAGCCCCTGGTTCTTGTCGAGCGTAATATCCTTGGCAATATTGGCGGCAGCGTCAACCCACTTCTCGCCATACTTCGATTTGGCGTATTTCTCTAGATCGGCAGGCTTCAGAATCTGAGCTTGAGTTGCCAATGAGCCGCAAAAAAGAATCGCGGCGAGCATTCCGAAGAACTTCTTGTTCATTTTTATAAGATAAGTTTATTTAGATGAATTTTGCGTGCAAAGGTAATCAAAAGTTATCAAAAAGACGAAAGACCAGCCATTTTTTCGTCTTGAAACAGCAAATCTGTGCAAGGAATCTTGCTCCAAGCGAAAAGTGGAAGCAGTTCCTGAGCTGTTATTGGAGTAGGCTCTGGCAGTAATCCTGCCTGCCAAGCTAACAGTCCAATCACCTGTGTTGGTTCAATATGACGACGTAATGAATCCATATCGAGGCTTTTGTCACGCTTGGAAAGCCGTTGGTGTGCTGCATTACAGAGAAGTGGCAGATGATAGAAGTGGGGTGGGGTGAATCCTAACAGCGAGGCAACGTACATCTGTTGCGGTGACGACAGGAGCAGGTCACGCCCCCGCACTACCTCTGTGACTCCCATCAGCGCATCATCGATGACTACCACCAATTGATATGCCCAAGCCCCGTCTTTGCGGCGGATGATAAAATCGCCCACTTGACGGGCCAAGTTAATGCTCTGTGCCCCATAGTGACCATCGACAAACGTCATTTCCAGGTCGGGGACCATCAATCGTGTGGCAGCACTTTTCCCCGGTTGAGGAGGCAAATTCCTGCACGTACCTTTATATACCACGCGACCATCGCTCTCATGGGGGGCCTGTGTGGCTAATATGTCGTTTCTGGTGCAATAGCAAGGATAGGTCAAATGCCTATCTTCGAGTAATCTGAAATAGTGCTCATAGACGTCCGATCGTTGACTCTGATAAACAGGAACGCCATCCCATTCCAGTCCCAGCCATTGCAAATCATCCATCAGCAAGTCGGCATACTCTTGCTTCGACCTGTCTGGATCTATATCCTCAATTCTCAGCAACCATTCCCCGCCCTTACTTTTCACGGACAGCCATGATAGTAACGCACTGAACACATTGCCTAAATGCATGCGTCCTGTTGGTGAGGGTGCGAATCTTCCTTTTTCAGTCTTCTCCATCTATTTATGTGCGACAAAGCCTGCTCCTACCTTTTCGATACCTTCAATTGCGGATATCACCTGAGATATGTTTGCAAAGTTAGATGTTTTTTCTGAATCACGCAAACTTTTTTAGCTATAGTCCGTAAATTATTGATTTCATCCAAAATGTCCTGAGCGGCATTGACGGCCTTGCCGTGATAATTTGTAGCGTGAAAGTTTATGTTTTTCCGGTTGCAGTACACATGTTCTCGGTGTGGAAACACATGTTCTCGGTGCAGAAATATAAAATTGCTCGAAGGAGCAAAACAAAGGTGTAAAATAGTCGCCGCTTTCCCACCATTTGACGCAAAAGCGGCGATGACAGTTAAAACAATGACGTTTCGCATAGTATTTTGAAAAAAATATAAAAAAGTTTTGCTAATTCACAATTATTAATTAACTTTGAAGCCGATTTGAATCAATGAGTTACAAAAAAGACTCTAAAAACCTACTTTTCAGTAATCAATTAACTAAGACGATAAATATTCTACTATGTTTTTCATAGGCAACATATTCGGAAGTATTCTATGGGGAGCACTCATTTCTATCGTGATTACATCCCTTGTTTTTCTTGTATGCCATCTTCTTGACCGTGGACATTCGCCATTGACATACATCGTGTTGGCCGTACTCCTTTTCTTTACTGGATTCCAGTCTACAATGATGGTCGGAGCCATGTATGTAAAAGGGATTGCTTCTGACATAGGCGATTATGCCACCATGCTTGTTGATTCAGGGGAAAACATGGCTGGAGAAGTGGCAGACTTCAACGAATTGCGCAATCAAATAGAAGCAGAGTTTCCTCTGGCAAGCACATTACTTGACAACATTGACACAAGTGGTCTGCAGGCCTATTTGGAAGAGGGAAATAGCATTGCCAACTACATTACCGATGATGTGAAGTCTACAATCAACTACTACATCCTACGCCGAATACTCTGGATGGTCGGATTCGTGATAGTTGCATTCGTCGCAATATTTCTTCTCAATCGTAGACGTGACTATTCATACGACATAAATAACTTAGATACGATATATTAAGCTTAAATAATACGATTATGGCAAAAGAAAACCACATTCTGATTGGTCTCGGAGGCACCGGTGGCAAAGTCCTTAAAGCCTTCCGTAAACGTCTGTACCAAGAGTTCAGCGATGAAGAACGTGCACAAATGGCCATTGGATTTCTATACGTGGACTCCAGTGTCGAGATGATGCAGCCTGATGATAAGACTTGGCAGGTGTTGGGAAAGAATGCCCAATTTGCCGAAAACGAGTTTGTTAACGTCAAGGGTATCGACATTAATGCTGTTCTTGCCAGCCCAAGTAGCTATCCCGGTCTTAAGGGCATCATCGGTGATGCTGAAGTGATGCGTAAGACTCTTGGTGAGGTGGGTGCAGCTGCTGCCCAGAAGCGCCGTGCCGGCCGAATACTCTTTGGCTCAAACATTGACAAATACAAGCAGGCACTCCTTAATCAATTTAAGAAAGTGAATAGCATCAGTCACGGCCAGCGCACCAATATCTATATCTTCACAGGCCTGGCAGGTGGCACAGGTTCCGGTTCTATCATTGACGTCATCAGCCAGACACGTATGATTCCACAGTTCCGTCAGGAACTTTCTCAAGACGGAAAGACAGGTACGGCTATTGTTGTCAATGCGATGGTGCCAGAGTTGGCTCCTCCGGGAAATAGCGATGCCGGACGTTATCATGCCAACGGTTATGCTGCTTTACAGGAACTGAACGCCTTGCTTTCAGGAAACTTCAAGCCCTACGACGTTAGTGGTAAGGGACAGAGCGAACGCTTGAACCTCGACTTAGTCACAAAGGTAGCAGACGGTCTGATTCTCTACAGTAATGTCAACGAACACGGATATACTGTGGAATCGCATCATGAACTTCCGCAGATTTTGGCAGATTTCACTTACAGTCGTATATTCCTTGAGCAGAACGATAACACGGAGGAATTCATGCGTTCGTACTCTTTTGAGAATATCAATGACTGGCGCGTGGAATATTACGAAAAAGCCAAGAACAATGCCATACAGCCTTATCGAACCAAGGCTGTCAGCTCATTCGGCTTCAAGCGTGTCATCATCCCAGAAGAGGAAATTATTGAGTATTTCAGCTTCTCGTTCGGACGTCAGTCGCTACTCCAAATGCGTTTCAACAACTGGAACGACGATCTTGGCTACCGTGATACTCCTGCAAATAAGGACTTTACCTCGGAGGTGATGAAATCAGACGTTCAGGAGAAGTGGTGTATCAGCGATAAGCATCTCATGCTCGAACTGCCCATTTTGCCCAGCGATGAAAAGAAGTATGGTCCATTTGCTCCTTATTGGGCTGGTGTCATACCTCGTTGGTCACAGGATGCAGAAAGATCCAACCAGCCGCTGGCAAAACTGGAAGAGCTCTGTGAGAAAGGCTATAATGAGCTGTTCCGCCAACTTGGCGCCGTTCAGTTCTATGAGGGTAAGACCGCAGCACGTGAACAACACGCACAAGAAATCAGCGACCGTATTGAGCGCTACATCTTCGACCAATGGAAGAGCGGTGACCTCTCTCTCTACAACATGCTCCAGCTCATTGACTGCATCCAGGAAGAAGTGGGCAAGAAGCGTAAGAACATGGAAGCCGCAGCCCAGAAGGCTCGTCAGCTCATCGATCAGCTTATCCAGCAACGCGACCTCAACAAGCAGCAGTTTGCAGGAGTATTCGTACAATCTCTGGTCAAAGGAAAATACCTCACTCGCCACAGCACCATCATGCAACAGCTCATGGTAAAGAGATGCGAGGTGCTCGGTGCAGAGTTCGCTCAGCAGCTTACTGCCGTGCTCAGCGTGAAACTCAACTTGTTGCGCAATCGTATCGAGTCATTTGTATCTACGCTCAATGAGGCAATCGAATACAACGAGGCAATGATTGGCGCACGTTGTAAAGACGAGGGCGGACTGAGCAACCTGCAGCAGACGGTCATTAGATTCTACGACCAGAAGAAGGTGAAGGAATTCACCCAGCGCGTCATTACTGACCAGAAGCGACAGAAGTCTATTGCCGACGAGGTGAGACTGAAACTTGTAGAAATTATTGGAAGTGAGCAGACATTCCAGCATGCCAATGCCGTGATCGACAAAGATACCATTGCCGACCTCATGGATACGGTGGTACGTCAGAAAGCAATTGCCATCCACGAAGACATACTTATTGAGGTGAGTGAGAAACTCATCAACCGCAACATCCTTGAGCAGCTCAGCGAGCGCTATAGCGACGTTGAAGACCTGAAGAAATTTGCCAAGAGTATTATTGAGGAGAGTGGCGTGTTCCTGGAGTTCAATGGAGCAGAGCTGCAGCGTAGCGTTGGAGGTATGAACGCTATTCCTGAGCAGGGTACCAACATAAACCGTAGAATCGTGCTCATCCAGTTGCCGAAGGTGGAAGGTAACGAGATTGTACAAAAGTTCGCTACCAAGTTGAAAGCTGCGCTTGAAGGTGCCGTAGCTGCCGACATTCAGGTTAAGGTCGACATGAACGGCTCTCGCCAGAACGAGCTCACCGTGCAGGCTATTACCTATTGCTTCCCCATACGCTGTCTCAAAAACCTTGCTTTCTACAAAGAGCGTTACGATCATCTCGTCAATGGCAACGAGGGCCGGCAGATGCGCGTTGTGCTCCACACCGAGGGAACGGGTGATGACTTCCCGAAACTTGAAGTCCAGGGTGAATTGCTCGGCTCGCAGCTCAGGGAAATGTTCATGCCTTATGTTATTGCTAATTATGCGCTTGACAACATCAAGTATGGCGATTTGGCAGATGGCACAGGCCGTAAGGCCTTCGGAACGGTCACCAAAGATCCGCTGTTAGGACTTGAAACCCTGAAGCCATTGTCTGACAAGTTCACCGGTATTGGCTTCAGTCCTGCATTCACGGAAGATTTCGGTGAGGAGATGAAAGACAAGTACGAAGAGGTGGCATCAACCACACTGATGAACATCGAACTTCGCAAGCAGACCATGATTCCAAAGGTACAACAGCTGCTCGGCCAGGTGGTTCTTCCTGAATGTGGCGGTAACCAAGGTTCGCCAGAGTTCTTGGAGTTTGTGGGATGGACCAAGAAAGCACTCACTATTATACAGGATCCTACGCCCATCAAGCGTAAGAACACCCAAAATGCAGGTGGTAATATTGGAGGCATAGATTTCAGTAGCCTGCTTTCGTAATTCCTTATATAAATAATGTGTACAACTTTAATATATTAAAACAATGGCAGACAAAAATAATGTCAAAAAATTCAAATGCACCAACTATGGTGCATGTACTGCGGCAGACAATAACGAAATTCTCGAGATTGATGCTTTAGAGACATTGGGAGGCATTCCTGAGTGTCCTAAATGCCACCAGAACACCCTGGAGGAAATAGTTTCAAAACCATTCCCCATAAAACTCATTGCCATCATCGCAGCAGTTGTAGTCATTCTCGGAGGAGGTATAGGAGCATTCTTCGCTTTGAGTGGTGGTCAGGAAATCGACAAGATTAAACTCAGCGAGAAAAACCTTTCACTGGTTCTGGGAGAGACTCCTAAAGCCTTGCTTACCGCTACTGCCGTTGACAAGGACGGCAACGAGGTGAAGGATGCCAATGTGAAATTCACTTGGAACATCAAGGACGAGAACATTGCAGAAGTCACTCAGGGTGGTGAAGTCACAGCTGTTAAGAAAGGCAAGACCATCATCACAGTCAAGATTGAGGGTGACGACCAGCATCGTGCAACCTGTCAGGTTCTTGTTGCTGAACCTGAAGGTAGTGACAAGGGTGGTGAAGCCGAACCAACTCCCCAGGAAGTCCTCGTTGAGCAAATTGTTCCCAGCGTGAAGTCGTTGGTAATGAAGGTTGGCGAGAAGCAATCCATCAGCTATTCTACCGTACCAGAGGAGATATCTGAAGAAGTAGGTGCCAGTGTGTCGGATGACAATATCATTACGTTTACTGCATCTGGTGAGGTCGTTGCCCTGAAGGCAGGTAAAGCCACCGTCACTTTTGAAGCAAACAAGAGCGGAAAGCAGGCTGTCGTGGAAGTGACGGTGAAGGAAAAGGGAACAACTGGTACTAATGAGACCTACGCCAGGAATGTCAACCTCGGTTATGGTACCTATACGGGTGAAGTAAAGCCTGGTACGAAGACGCCTCATGGACATGGAACCATCGTCTACAGCGCTACGCACAAGATTGCAGGAAACTACACAGCCAACAAGGGTGATAAGTATGAGGGTGAGTTCCGTGACGGACGTCCTTCGGGCGGCATCGGCTATTGGACTCATGACGGCAATATTACTACCATCAATCCGTAGTCACTTCATTCCTTGATGTTTCCATTTCATTATCGCAACACAAGCGTCTTCTAAGTGAACCAGATGAGAATCCGTTTGACAATCATGCTATCGGTATTGGCGGTGTGGCTTCAGGCTGCACCCCAATATCGTACACAGCGTTTGCAGCAGATTGTTAACAAGTCTGGTATCCGCATCCCAGAAACGATTCCTTCAGGTGTCCGAGACGACAGCATAGGTGTCTTCCGAGGGCATAACATTTGCTTGCGTACCGATGGCTTTGGAGATATTGCCCACATAGGCTACAGCCTGTTCAACCAGCAAACATTCGATGTCTTCAACAACACAAAGCTGTTAGAGTTTATTGAGCGCTATCTGCTGGAACTCGATTTAGGCATCAGCGAGTTGGGGCTTCAGAAGCGCATGGATGTTGACCGCGTAGTAATGGTCGAGGGAAATTGGAATATGGTGCGGCAACTGACACCTGCTACCGATGTATCCCTAAGTTATGAAGAGATTGCACGCCACGTTACCCGTTTAACCATCATGGTTGGCGGGCAACGAGCCGTTATTACCATCCCGTCTGATTGCCAGTTGCTTCTTGGTGCCAACGCCATAGAACTGGAGAAGATGGCCTGTAACGACCTCCGTCGAATAGTGCCGTCGATGACCGATGACAAGCTGTTGTCAAACAGGTGGATGAAGATGCAACGCATACGTGCCGACCAAGTTGAGATTGTTGATGGAGGGTACTACATCAGCCAACAGATAAGAGGTGACATATATCTCTCTCGGAAGAAAGGAAAGCTGTTACCCGTCTGCTCACCTTCAAGTCCATTGCGTAGCGTAAGCAACATGATGCTGACGGGATATGCAAATCGCGAATTGCCCATGCGGTTGGAGATAAACCAGTATGGATTCAAGAGCGATACCATTGACATCGCCCTGCAGCAACTCACTAAGTTCTGCGAGAACGAAGGTTGCAGACTTTACTTCGGGTTTAAGACACATAGTGACGAATTTGTTACTGGAACGCTCTTTGCCTGCAACCAGCAGTTGGCTTACACGCATTTGATCTCGGTAGAGTTCCCGCTCAGTATTCTCTATGGTAGAGAAGATGTTATTAAGGCTAAGGCATATTTCTATATTCCTATCCAGAACATCCCGGACAAATTTTTTACACAAGACTTTAAACCCTTAAAAGAATGAGAAAAAGATTATTGTGGCTTGTCACACTTCTCATGGCTATGACCATTACAGCAACAGCCCAGGAAAATGAGCAAGAGAAGAAGCAGATCAACAAAATTAAGAAGAGCAACCTTTACATCTATGCTGAGGCTACTTGCACCACAGCCAAGGAGGCTCATGATATTGCCGAGAGTATGCTCTATGATAATGTGAACGCATGGACGGCAACGAAGAAAAACATGAAGGGCAAGACCATCGTTCTGTCCGATAGGAAAGACCTCATTACCTTCCTCGCCATGCCTCGTGGAAACATGTATCGTGCATTTACATACGTGAAAAAATCAGACATTCTGCCCACCGATAGCCCGGAAGTACTTCCCGCAGCACCAGATGGTCTCACCTCCACTCAGAAGGCGTGGCCTGAGGCTGTCATGACATTGGCTTCTTACACCGATTACTTCAAGATGGCTGAGAAACTGAAAGAGCTGAAGAATCAGGGTAAGGTGGAAAGCTATGCACGTTATCAGAAACTGACGCGTCCAGAGGACAACTTCCTTGTAATATACAATCGCCAAGGTCAGGTGGTGGCAGTACTTAGTCCCGGTACCAACCGTACCAACGTGAAAACCGGTAAGGCTGACGATATAAAGAATTATGACAACAATGACTGCGGAGCCATTGGCTTCAGCGTGAAATAATATTTCAGAACATGAAAAAAACAATCCTACAATTTGTACTGGTCCTTGGCATAATGGCCTGGTCCTCCATTTCTGCTTGGGCTGTTGATGTAACACTACTTACTGACGAGGGACAGCCGCGGCCTGGTGCCATAGCTGTTGCCGAACGCAATTTGGCAGAATTACTCACAGAGATAAACCGTGCCCAAAAGGCAGGTACCGACCTGAACAACGGATTCCTGAAGATGGATGACTTTGCTCGCAAGTCTTTGTCTCGTCTGTGGGCAGTAACTCCGTTCTATTGCGATGACACAGAGGTGGTTGAGCGCTGCTGGATATTCCGTGACGGCTCGATGATGGTGAACCATATTCCCCTCATCATCACCCCTAAAACCGATGACTTCGGTATGGGCAACTATCAAGAAGGTGTCGCAGAATTCGACCGTAACGGGCGCATCACCGACTTCCGTCTCTCGCTTACTGCCCACAACGGACTGAGTATGGAGAATTGTGGTACGGCTGACGTGGAGAACGAGCACGTGATCTGGCAGCAGGTAGAGCGTTTCCGTACCGCCTATAACACAAAAGACTTAGGTACCATTGAGCGCATGTTCAGCGACGATGCCCTGATCATCACGGGTAACGTGGTACAGGTCCGTACGCTTAGCGACTCGCAGGCAGCCCAGTACAAGGTGGTTTACAATCGCCAGAATAAGCAGCAGTACCTCAACAACCTGAAGAAGTGCTTTGCTCGCAACAACTGGATTGACGTGAAGTTTGACCCCATCGGTTCCAATGGCGAGCAGGGCGGTTGTGCAGGTATTACCCGTTCGACCAAAGATCCCACCAAGTATGGTGTTCGTCTCCGTCAGACCTGGAAGTCTCAGCATTATGAAGACGAAGGTTATCTCTTCCTGCTTTTTGAGTTTCCACCACAAGGCGATCCCATTATTCACGTGCGTACCTGGCAGCCTGAGTGGGTTGGAGGCAATCGTAACAACGGCGGCGTCCATCAAGAACCTGATAATGACATCTCAACACTCGGAGGTTTCGGATTTTAGTAACCAGTCCATCATTTGTAATGAAACAATATTTGAAGAAAACAGCTCTCTTTGTAGTATTTGCCTTTGCCGTCTTCGTTCAGTCTGCGGCACAGTCAGCCTACATTTCCAGTAGTCCATACGACAAAGAGAATACCATTGGCGACCTCGATGGTGCAGGTGGCGTGTTAGTGCTCTCACAACGCAACGATTTGGTCATCACCGTCGTCAATGCCAGCCATGCACGCATCTCAGCACCTGAAAAGCGCAAGGACGGGCTATATGAATATGAAGTGATCGTTGACCCCAGCGAGACCCGTGAGCCCAAAATCGAGGTGAACCGTCGTGGTGATGTCAACAAGACTGACTTCACCGTTCTTACGAAGCCAGATTTCTTCTATGCCTATCTCGTCAGCGAAGTGCAGAAGCCTATTCGCTTAGAAAACCAGACTGCTCCCAATGACGGCATCATGGATGCCAAGCTGGCCCAAGTCGAGTTTCATACTACCATCAGTAATTTGAAGATTGAATGTAGCGAACTTATTAAGAGGGGCGCCAAGCTGGAGTCTGAACGCAAGAAAGGTGACAATAGCATTACCGTCTATTCGATTACCATTCCTGTTCAGATTTTTGACGATGCTCGCCAGAAACTGGCTGGCGTGAAGCAGGAGCATGAGGCATTGCGCAAGCGAATTGTTGACGACCCAAATGGAGCCAAGAAAGCCTCCGACAAGGACTGGGAACGACTCGACCAGTTGGAGGCCGATGAAAATGCTGCCGCCGAAGAACTGGCAAGTCTGACGAGTATTAGTGTCTTTGCTGAAGGCACCAACCTGCTACCTTTGGACATCAGCAACCTTGGGCCTCGTTCTAAGATGGTGTTTGGTGTGCTGGCTCTGAAGGTGGTCGAGAAAGTCCACGCAAGTGTCTGTGCTGGATTCATGGAGGAGGGTGGTCGTCTGTTTGCTTTGCGTGAGTACGACAACGCCCGCCGTGCTTTCAGCAGCGCTCTGGAGGCCAAGGATACCCCTATTGAGCTTGTGCCTACCATCAAGACAAGTATCGCCCAGTGTGACAGCTGTTCGCTCTATGAGAAGTTGGCTCTCAGCGCACTCACTAAGATGAAAGGACAGCAGAAGGGAGGTGAGGCCAACCAGGCTGAAGTGGTGAAGTATGCTACGGCAGCCTCTGAGTTCCTTTCCATACTGAACAGGTATAACCCCAACGAGTTCTACAGCAGTCGTATTGAGAAACTTAACATCATCATAGAGAGTCAGCCGCTTACCATTAAGTTTACTATGGTCGAGTGGAGGAACGACTTCAGCGGTTTCGGCGAAGGCCGTCCTTTGGGCAATGTCGAAGTGTGGGCTTACTATGGCGACAATCCACCAGCCCCGCTTGACTACCGTGATGACAAGCGTTTCAAGAAACTTGTGTCCGACAGCAATTATAGGCAGGAGGGTGAGAGCAATGAGCAGGGTATGCTCGATTTGGAGTTCAACCGCAAAAAGCTCCCTGCAGGTTTGCTCTTCCGTCCCGTAGGATATGGCAAGCTCATCCAGATTTACTACAAGGACATGCAGAACATCATGCGTCAGTCGCAGGGCACATACACCAAGCGTCAATATCGCTTGAAGATGTACGTCGCTAAAGATAAGAAATAAATTCATGTTGTTAAACTTTATGATATTCACTATGATGAGAAAAAACATTTTTAAGAGCGTGGCTGTTTTGGCAATGCTCACAATGGGAACAACAACAATCAGCGCCCAGGGATTCTTGAAGAATCTCTCAAAAGGTGTTGATAAGGTTTCAAAGGCTACTGAACAAGTGGTTAACACAGCCAGTAACGTAGCAGAGAAATTGCCTACTGATACTGCTGAACAAAAGAAGATCGACTGGTCAAAGATTCCAGTTTTCACCACCACATCTATTTCCGAGGTTGATGAGGAAGGCAAACCTGTCCTCAACGAGGACGGCACACCGCGTGTTCGTGTGTTCCTTGTCGACCAGTTTGGCAACAAGCGTAGTGCCGAGAGTGTAAAAGCACAGCATCAGGCCATCTCCAAAGCCATTGGCACCGTGCTGAAGAAAGTGGGTGTAGGAGCTGGTCTTGGCGCCCTCACTCAGGTCACTTCAAGCGGCAAGATCGACTCTAAGACTGCCATTGCAGGCGGTGTCGGAGCTGGTGTTGGCCTGCTTGCCAGCGCCGATGACCTTAAGCTCATCAAGAAGCACAAGAAGTCGCTGAAGGACCAAGAAAAACTTATTGAGGTCTATCAGAAGACTTTTACCGCCGAGGGAACTCCTGTCGACGCCAAGGCCGATCTCTCAAAAGTTGACGGCATCGACTTTACCAAGGGTGAGTCTGTCTCTATGGCTTCTGCCGAAGTGAAGGCTATGCTCGAGAGCGATGGCTTCAACGACACAGACGTCAGCGCCTGGGAAATCGAAATCTAAACTGGTTTACATACAAGATGTATTGGATGAAGAAATATTTTATCGCACTTCTGGCAGCGGCAGTACTTGTCGGCTGCCAGAAGTCGATGAGTACCGATGAAATTAGTGAGAAGGCGCATTCTGGAGTGGTACTCATCATCAACTATTATTACCGCATTTGTTGCGGGTACGGAGAAGGAATAACCCATCCCGCTCGGCCTCTGACCGCTCGCAGGCAAGAGCCTCCCAAGGGGGAGACAATAACTCTCCCGCCGCATAGTGCTATCGATACACCTGCGGCGGGAGAGTTTTTTTCTTAGATTGTCTATGGCTAATGTCAGAGAACAAAAACAAGGGCAGGTATCTTTCCTGCCAGATACCTGCCCTTTATGTAGTTAATTTTCAGAATCTTTCGATCATTCTTCCACAGCGGCCTGCGCGGCGGCTAACGAGTACTGATTATCAGCACATTACGGCGAATCTGGGAAACATTTGGGAAACATTATGAGCATGTACTGC